>Ga0067045_1002380_pt1 | contig 203987 bp, 177 predicted proteins | sample TerdegcTABiofilm_FD_59184 | JGI IMG/M metagenome (GOLD analysis project Ga0067045, IMG submission 59184) | Combined Assembly of (Gp0054472, Gp0054536) Wastewater bioreactor microbial communities from Singapore -Terephthalate degrading...
GACAGGACGGCCTGCCTTTCAGAAAGGCTGTTTTGGCAACTGCTCATAAGCTTATTAGAGTTCTTTTTGCTATGCTTTCTCATAAATCTCATTTTCATGTTAAGGAGAATTCTTTATAGTTGACTCCATTTTTTCTTGACCTCCCCACATGCCTTGTCGTCTAATTCTCCTTGGGTCTTATTCTTTTCTTCCTCAAGGGGGAGTTCTTTGATGCTCAGAGATTTACACGTGGGACACCTTGGGCCTTTCTTCATAATATCTCCATTTAAAAGATTAATAAAAAATCTCCACGAGCAGGTTTCTTTTCACTTACATCAAAAACCTTCCCTATATTTTTCAAAAACCAAAGTATAAATCCATCATTTTCATAACCATACTTTTTGAAGATCTCTTCTTTTTCTTTCCCATTTATTATAAAAAGTTCATAACAATTTATCCATTATGATGCCCTTAAAAAGCGCCTTTTTGTCTTTCCATGGTATTAATGTTTTTAAAATTATAACATAACGGGGTTAAAGAGTGAATTTGGTTGCCTTTATTTATCAAAAAAATCAACCTCTTCATTCTGAGTATGTCTCCAGAAATAAAATTCTATCTCTCTTGATTCTGGATATCCCCTGTTTTCCACTTAACCGGTAAGATAATCTTTTATCTCTGTAGTGGATGGTGAAGAGTGGTCAGAGAAAAAACAGTTTAAAAGTTATATTGATATAACCTGTCAATGATGTTATCTAATAGATCATATCTTGAGGGGTGAGATATTATGAGTAGCGCCTATGATTATGACCTCATTGTAATAGGTGGCGGCATTGCAGGGATGGTATCTGCTGTCACAGCGAGAGGCATAGGTAAAAAGGTTGCTGTTATAGAAAAATCAAAAATAGGTGGAAATTGCACAAATACCACCTGTATACCCAGTAAGGCACTTATAACACTGGCTCATATAAACCAAGAGATAAAAAAACTGATAGATCATCACATCATAGAAGACACCCATATTAAGCTCAATACCTCAAATATCATGCCACATATTAGGGGAATAATAGAAAGGGCATATGAAAAGGACCGTCCCGAGACATTTAAAGAAATCGGCATAGATTTAATCAGCGGGCAGGCAAATTTTATTGATAATCATCGTGTAGACGTAAATGGTAAAACTATCTCTGCGTTAAAATTTATAATCGCTTCAGGCACAATCCCTTTTATTCCCCCTGTAGAAGGACTAAAGGATATAGATTATCTCACCAACGAAACTCTTTACCAGTTAGATGACCTCCCTGATTCATTGATAATCTTAGGTGGTGGAGTAGATGGCCTCGAATATGCTTATGCCTTTGGATTACTTGGGGTTAAGACAACGGTGGTGGAGATGTCCTCACGTCTTCTCCCTATGGTGGATTTAGAATTGGTAAACCATCTCCTCTCTGCTTCGAAGAATGAAGGTATTAGAATTTTATCCGGGGCAAAGGCTGTCCGCTTTTTCAAAAGAGAGGAAAGGATTGCCCTTCTTATAGAGCATACAAGGGATGGGCGCTCAGAGGAGATAGAAGCAGATAGAGTTATTGTAACTGTGGGTAGAAAGCCTGACTTAGAAGGCTTGAATCTTGAAAAGGCCGGTGTAGAATATAATCCCAGAGGCATTACAGTAGACAGCAAACTAAGAACCACATCCCCTAATATCTATGCCTGCGGTGATATAGCAGGACCATATCAGCTTGCCTCCACTGCAGAGGCACAGGCAATTATTGCTGCCACCAATGCATTCTTACCTGTTAAAAGAGATGTTGACTATAAAAATAATGTATATGTAATCTTCACAAACCCACCCATTGCCTATCTCGGTCTTACTGAAGAACAGGCATATGAAAAATACAGTGACAAATTGAGGATTTATAGATTCGATTATAAAAATATGCGACGTTCCATAATAAATATGAAAGATATGGGTATTGCCAAGGTCATATGTGACAACAAAGGATATATAGTAGGTGCCCACATACTGGGCGAGGCAGGTCCCGAGGCCATCCATGAGATTCAGGTCTTAAAGGCGATGAATATGCCTCTTTACAAACTCAACGAAACCACCCATGCATATCCAACATACAGTCAGGCACTCATTGGGAGGGCTGGACAGCTTGCATTCCTCGATTATATGAAAGACCACCCATTAGTCAAGATAGGGCTGGGCATACTACCGGGTTTTAGTAATAAACTAAATCTTGCCAAAGAAAGGCTGGCAGAATCAGGGCCGTCTGAGCCATCTGTAAAGACCTTAGATTATAAAGATGCCTTTGAAGAATACAATAAGACACATAAAAAAGAAGAGATTAAAATTGAACAGATAGAGCCTTGGGGCTCAAAGATATGTTTTATAAAAACCCAAGAAGGTGAGGATTCTTTAAAGGTGGGTTTAAAAGGCTATCTCCATGGACTTTGTGAAAAGACCCTCTATTTTATATCCATGGATGCCATAAAAAGCTCTAAAAGGATTGAAATTGATCTATCTGAACTTGAAAAAATGGATATGGACGGTGCAGGTATTATCATAAAGTGTATCTTTCTCTTATCTGAAAAGAACCTTACCATGGTGATAACAGGTTTAGATGAAAAACTGACAGGGCTTTTCCATCTTTTAAGAATAGATGAGATAGCCAATTTAGATAAAACCCTGCAAAAACATACACAATCTAATAACATACAGAATCACCCCACTTTAGGCTGGGCAGCTCCGATGGAATCACTCTCTTTAAAGAATATCCCTGACCATGTAATGAATATCAATGTAGATGGAAGGAGACCCACAAGCCCTGCTTTAGGTTATGGCCCTTTATGGGAGAAAAGATATCGCCTCAGGATAGAGAATTGCCCTGCCACACCAAAAGAGATTGTTTCCATATGGCGATCTAATTTTTCACAATTATGGCCAAAAGGAAATACAGCAATCACCTCTGATAACAAGCCCATAGCTCCAGGGGTCCCTGCAGTCCTTAACCTAAGCCTTCCAGGTGGGATGACCCTTGCCACAGGTATATATGTTGTCTATTCAGATGAGACATCCTTTGGTTTTTTGACCGTAGAAGGGCATATGCTTTCAGGCTGGATAACCTTCAGTAGTTTCTATGAAGGCAACTCTGTCATCATCCAAGTCCATCCCCTATTTAGGGCAGCAGATCCAATAATGGAATTGGCCCTCAAATTGGGAGGGGCAAAACAGGAGGACCTTTTCTGGCATAGGACATTGAAAAATTTAGCCCGACATATAGGATGCCATGGAACAATTGAACAAATGAACATAGTTGTGGATAAACGATTGCATTGGGATAAAAAAACAGATATATGGAAGAATGCTGCAATCCGATCTTCAATCTATATGCCTTTATATCTCATGAAAAAGATATCCCATCCAAAGAAACAATAAAAATAAAAACCATGCCATCAAAAAAAACATACGATGCAGTTGTTATTGGCTCAGGACCTAATGGCTTATCTGCTGCCATTACACTCATCCATAGATTCAAATCTGTTGTTATTATAGAAGGAAAATCCACAATTGGTGGAGGTCTCAGGTCTGCACAACTCACCCTTCCCGGGTTTGTCCATGATATATGCTCTACTGTCCATCCCCTCGCCATATCATCACCCTTTTTTGATAAATTACCCCTTGAAAAATATGGAATTGAGTGGATTCAACCAGATATATTGGTAGCCCATCCCTTCTATGATGGCACGTGTCTTTTTTTACACCGTTCTATTGAATACACCTGCGAGGCAATGGGTGAAGATGCTATGGCATATAAAAGGCTGATTTCACCCTTTATTAAAGATTATAAAAGGCTTTTACAGGATATACTCAAACCCATCCACATCCCTGAATACCCTTTTTTGACTTTTAGATTCGGCATAAAGGCCATGAAATCTGCCAGGACTATTGCATATAAATTATTTAAGCATGAAAAGACACAGGCACTTTTTGCTGGTCTTGCAGGCCATGCCATGATACCACTTGAAAAACCCTTTACATCGTCCTTTGGAATTGTATTGGCAGTCCTTGCCCATACAGTAGGCTGGCCTGTTATAAAAGGCGGCTCACAGAAACTCGCTGATACACTTCTAAATTATTTCACTGATAAGGGCGGTGAGGTTTTAGTGAATTATCCTGTTGCCTCCATGAAAGAACTGCCCGAGGCGTCATATTATTTTTTCGATGTAACGCCGAGACAATTATTGAACATAGAAGGCATTAATCTATCGAAAACATACATGGAAAAACTTAAAAAATTTAGATACGGACCCGGTGTCCAAAAGGTTGATTGGGCTATTAAAAAACCCATTCCCTGGCAATCAAAGATGTGCAGAAAGGCAGGCACAGTCCACTTGGGAGCATCTTTTGAAGAGATAGAACGCTCCATAAAATATGCCAATAACGGTATTATCCCCAAACTTCCATATGTTATAGTAGCCCAGCCGAGCCTTTTTGACCCAACAAGGGCGCCGGAAGGGAACCATACAGCTTGGGCATACTGTCATGTGCCAAGTAGCATAGAAGAGGATTCGTCAGAACTTATAGAAGACAGGATAGAACAGTTTGCCCCTGGATTTAAGGATATTATCATGGCAAGGCATTCCATGAGTCCAAAAAAGATGGAGGAATACAATCCCAATTATGTGGGTGGAGATATAAACGGGGGTATCCAGGATCTTGCCCAGCTATTTTCGAGGCCTGTGTTTTCTTTTTTTCCTTATAGGACTTCACATAAAAACATCTTTATATGCTCATCATCTACCCCTCCAGGAGGAGGTGTCCATGGATTGTGCGGTTATTATGCAGCTAAAAAACTTTCTCCTCTATAATAATCTTCTATCTTTTCTCCAAAGGCATTATATATATTGATTGCCCCCCTCAGGGATGTTCATGCCTTTCCGACTGATGAGCGGTATCCGCCTCTGGATATGGGCCGAATAAAAACTTTCTGGTGTGCCTGTTGCTCTGAGAAAATACTATGATTTGCCATCTATGACATTCCTCACAGTCCATGCCTCAAAAAGGTCATCAACTATCTCTACATCGATGCCCTTCTGGGGATATTCAACAACACACCTCTCAGGGGGAAAACCCCTTGATCCTACAGCATGGAAATCTACCTCTACCCCTTTTACTTCGAAAAAGACCTCCTTCCATTCAATGCCATCATGGTGACCTGCCTCAATCCAAACTCCAAGATAAATGATTTTATATGGTTCTTAACTATGTCCTATATACTCTTCCTTATAATGAAGCAATTTTTCTTTGAAATCTTCAGGTATCCTTTTTGGTCTGCCTTTACTGTTTATGCATACCATAGTAGTCTCTATCTTTGTTGTTAATTTCTCATCCCTGAAAACCTTATGTTCAAGGATGAAATAGACATTTTTCACATCCTTAACAGAAGTCTCTACACTTATAAGGTCACCGTGTTTTACCATGTCGATTAGATCAAGATGCACAGTCTTTACGATGATATAAGTATCTATTTTTTCCCAGTCGGGGAGAAAGATTCCTATGGATGCAAGAAATTCAAACCATGATTTTTCTGCAAATTTTAAATAATTTGCAAAATATACTACACCACCAGCATCTGTATCCTGATAATAAATGCGGGTCTTATACATGGGTTCTTAAATAACATTTTGAGTGATAATAATCAATCAAGACCTTTATAAAATATGGCGGGTTCTAAAAAATTTTTCATATTTATTAAAATCTAATAGGCGCTTTGTTTAACATTGCAAAATAATTATTTCATGGTTTAAAATTGTTGGGATATTTATGGACATCATTGAGGCATTTGAAAGAGACAAGCCAAAACTCATTGAGGCGAAAAGGAATGACCCTGTAATATTTCTTGATGATTACAATAATAAGGTTGATATAGAGATTGCAGGATTTATTGCTTCTCAGTTTGCCTATGGCAGGATAGAAGTATTTATGAGATTTCTTAAAGACCTGTTTGAAAAGATGGGTAAAAATCCACACAAATTCATAAACATAGGTGATTTTTCATGTCTAACTGGCTTATATTACAGGTTTCAAAAGGACAAAGATATCATCATGCTTTTCTATGTGTTGAAGAAGATTATGGATGAATTTGGAGATCTCGGTAATATGTTAAAAAATTTCTATAATGGTGATATGAGAAAAGCCCTATGGTCTGTAAGAACACATATATTTGGCAAAAGACGAGAGCTTACATTCTTTTTCCCTGAGCCATCTCCTACAAATCCCATGAAGAGATGGAGCCTATTTTTAAGATGGATGGTAAGAAAAGATGAGATAGATAAAGGTATTTGGGATTTTATAGATAAAAAAGACCTTTTGGTTCCCCTTGATGCCAATATCTTTAAAATAGGGAGGTGTCTTGGGTGGACTAAGGAAAAAATTCCCTCTTATAAGGCTGCCCTCCACATCACAGAGGCATTAAAGCGTCTATCGCCTCATGACCCACTAAAATTTGATTTTTTTCTCTGTCATAGGGTAGGCATTGCAGCAGGATGCAAAGGGACAAAGTCAGAGAATTGTAAAGATAAATGCTTAATCTACAGATAGAGGTTTTAAAATGTTTTTTACAAAAATTATTGACATGAGAGAATCATAAATATATGGTTTAAAGAAAAAGCAAGGAGGTCTTACATGCCAATATATATCATGTTTAGCAAATTAACAAATGAAGGGAGAGAAACCATAAAAAGACATCCTGATAGGATAAAAGAGGTAGATGATGAGATAGAGATGATGGGTGCAAAGGTTCTTGCCCAGTATGCCACGCTGGGTATATATGACTTTGTAAATATCCTTGAGGCACCTAATAATGAGACTATAGCAAAGGTATCTATAGAGATAGGCTCAAGGGGAAGCGTTCAACTTATAACACTTCCCGCCATGCCTATATTTGAATTTATAGAAAAGATTAGTTAAGGGTTACCTTAAACCGTCCTCTTTCTTTGCCTCTTCCTTTTTGAGCCCCCCTACCCTTGCGTGGGGTCTTCCACCATCGGTTATTGCAATTGCAAGAACTAACTCATCTGCTTTTGGGGCATCTTCTATGCAAACGGTCATGGAATCGAAATGGGATCTCACAAATGCTGCATCTTTATAGTGGAGAGGGATATCTATTGTGCAACCCATACCTCCTATCTTTTTTGTGGATGGAATGATCGCTTTACCTCCGCCAACAGCGTTTCTAAGAGGGGTACCAAGCTTTGGATGCAGTAATGCTGCAGCATGTTCAAGCTCACCTTTTTCACCAACTATTACTGCCTTTCCGTAACTCTCTACCTCTCTGTCTTTTCCGAGGGCTTCTACAGCCTTTTCAGAAAGTGTTGTTCCAAATTTTTCACTGAATTCTATAAGTGGAGTTAAATCTTCTACATATAAACCTGCGTAAGGATTTTTTATTACACCAAGAACTGCCACCTTTCTTATAGGTCTATCTGCCTTTTTTTCACCATCTGCAAAGATGTCCTCTACAATGGTTACCATCTTCCTAATCTCCATGCAACACCTCCAATTTTATATATTTTTCACCTGTAATGGTTGTTACCATATTGCCCTTTAGATATAAAAAGGCATCAATAATTATGTTGTTTTTCAATAAATTATATGCATATTTTAAACCATTAGATAATGCATTATTGATTTCATATTGATTTAATTCACCTATTTCTATTGTTACATATTCATCAGGTATATCTGTTAATGGGTCTATCTCGGATGCCCTTTTTCTTTTCACCTTCTCTGAATCGATGTTCGTCATATTGCATATAAAAGTGGCAGCAGCATCTGCTACTGCACCTGTTTCAGCAATTACAGTCCCCATTTCTGCAACACCGAGGCTCAGGCTTCTACCACCTATGCCGCTGGTGGCAATACCAAAATCTGAAAGTTCTTTGACGCTAAATACATAAGGGGTATGGATGTTTTTGTTTATATCACCTATTGCTACCTTTACCATCCTATCTGGATTATTTTTGAATATAGACAGGTCTCCACCATTATTTACAATTATAAAGCCATAACCCTGAGACTTTAAAAACTGTTTTATCTCATCTGAAACAGCGCCGGCAACAGAGGCCATAGGGGTTAGTGTCTCCTCATCCACTATCTTTACTGCCTCTATCATCCTTCTCACTACAGATGGCATGTCCTTAAATCTTTTTAACCTGTAAGCCTTTTGCTTCAAGACAATTAGATTTTCACTTATCTCCTTGAGTATCTCTTTGACGAACTCCTCTATCCTTGCCCTGTCAGGCTCACAGGGTTCATTATACTTCTCCACCTTTACCACAAGACTGGCAGGTCCTATCTCAAGAAACATAATAGACAGACCATTCTCCTGCTTTTTAGGCCTATTTCTTCAATACCTCATCCACCGGTCTTATTGCCTCTATATGTCCACCTATTGCCTTGAAGGTATCAAAGGTCATTGTATATTCTACAGGTAGAATAAACGAAGGAGTAGGCGCAAGGTATATGCTTCCATATTTTATCTTTCCACAATCTACAAGAAAATTGATTCCCCCTCCCGGGTATATAAACGGCTTTGCACCGCCTATGGTGATCCTGACTTTACCTTCATGGACGGCCCTTGTGAGCCTTATGGGATTTTTTGTAACCCCTGCACGGGCAGAACCACCTACACCTGCAGCAAAGATTGCACTAACATTTGAAGGCTCACAGGTCTCTCTCAATACCTGGAGAAATTTCAAGGCTTCTGGTGTAAGCTCTTCTTCTTTGAATGAACCTTCTTTTAACCTGTAAAATCCGAATTTTCTACCTGTTGTCTCGGTTATAAGGAGTGTCATAGCCTCAGGACATCTTGTCAAATCTACCTCTTTAATCACATCAAGGGGATTCTCAATGTCTGTGCCTCCCCATCCATTCCCTTTATTGAGAAAATACCTACCTTCTGTGCTTTTTTGACCTTTTATGAATATGCCAGAGCGTTTTTTGTTTAGATACCTTCCTGATGGATGTTCTGAAAAAAGTCCTGTTATATGGCCGTCTAATATGATGATCTCATCGGCGGCGTCAAACATATATGGTGCAAAAAGTCCGGTTGTTGCACTGCCGCACCCTACCCTCATCCGCTCTTCGGATTGACCGTTCACTACAGGTGGTTTTCCTAAGGAAATTTCAATGGTTGCCCCATCTTCTATCTCAAGTTTAACTGTTTTACCATTGAGTATCTCGAATATTGTCTTGGCAGCAAACAGGGCATCCTTTGATGTAAGGATATTCACACCACCAAGGGAAAGCATCTTGGAACCGTATTCCTCGGTGCAGAGATGACCCACATGTCTCTTGCCTTTTCTTTTTACATAAATCCTCTTGCCTTCCTGACCCATATAGAGGTCTGTGTCTACCTTGAGCTTTATGCCACTATAGCTTAGCGGTGCCTCTGTAACCACCGTAACTATATCTATGCCATCCCTGACACCTGTTACAATAAAAGGTGATGGTCTAAAATCAGGATATGTTGTTCCTGAACCTATACCTGTAATAAGGGGTCTATCTATTACCCCACCTTCTGCCTCACCGATGATATCTATCAATTCTTCGTATGTGTGTATCCTTCCCTTTCTTATTATGGCGCCGTTTTCATTAACATATCTCTTGCATGCCCCGTATGCACCTGNTGGTATCCTGCACATGACAGGACAAGCATTACACATAGGCGATCCTGNTTCATAGGGGGTAAAAACACCCTCAGGACATACCTTCATACAGGTCTTACATTCAATGCAGCCATCGTTTACCTTGACCTTTCTATCTTCTATGGTTATGACCTCTACAGGACATACCTCTTCACAGAGACCACATCCTTTACATTTATCTGTATCTACCTTCATATTTTGGCCCCCGAAAATGGGAAAAAGTTTTTCATTGTTTAACTACAGTTTTTCTTACAGGAGGCGGTGTATTTCTGCTCACCTGGGTTTTGATAACCCCGTCTATGATCACCATGGCTATACCAGGTATATCACCTATTTCTATGGCTGCCTTGGCATCCTTTCCATCTGAACCCATAGGTGCATCTATTATCTGTAGGTCTGCCTCATACCCCTCTTTGATTGTGCCGTGTTTTAGTCCAAATACATTCATGGTATTTCCTGTGGCACAGCACACGGCAAGTTCTGCTGATATGCCACATAAACTGGAAATAAAATTCACCATCCTCCATATACCAAGGGGTATCACCCCTGTGCCTGAAGGAGCATCGTTTCCTATGATAAGCCTGTTGAGCATCTCTTTATTTTTTAAATACCTTGCTATTTCAAAGGCAGATAGAGGATTACCGCAGTGGACTATCTCAATGGCACAATCCGTCTCGTTTATGATTCGCCTTGCCTCGTCTACAGGGACACTTGTTGGACCACCGTTTAAGTGACATGCCACAGTAGGTCTGGCAGTTAATACATCCTCACATGTCACTGTTGAGCTGCCAGGTATGGATGTCCCTCCCACATGCATCAACACCTTCATTCCGTATTTTTTCGACCATTCTACCATTATCTTTGCCTCTGATGCAGTCTTAATACTTCCCAGGCCTATCTCGCCTACGAGCCAAACTCCATCTTCGGCAAGCTCTTTGAAGTCTTCTTCCACAAGACCTTTTTCCAGTATAAGTGCGCCCCCATAGACCTTTACTCCAGCAGGTCTCATTTTTGCAAAGGATTTATGGGCAAGGACAGCCAGCGCCTTTGTCCCTTTTGGGTCTGTAGGCCTACCAGGCAGATGCACCTCTCCTGCCGAGATCATGGCAGTGACCCCACCATGTAGACTACTATCTATAAAGCCGATTTGATTCTGTCTCGGTGTAAAATCACCGAATACAGGGTGGGTATGGGAATCGATAAAACCCGGGCAGATTGTCATACCGTTTGCATCTATCATCTTTTCTGTATCAGGTAGGTCTTCTTTGCTTATGGATCTTATCTTTCCGTCTTCAATGAGGATACTTATTGGACCTTCTATTAAAGGATTAGAGATATCACCTGTAAAAACCATCCCGATATTTTTTATCAACATGCCTCCCATTTTTTACACCTCCCGTATATTAAAGTCTTTTTTTTGGAAAACCTCTGGTTGATATTTAATCTGCCTAAGAAGCATTTTTTAATCCAAATCCTTAAGTCTTTCTTTTAACCTCTCTATATGACATGGTAGTTCATAGACCCTTACACCAACTGCATCGTAGATGGCATTAACAATGCTTGCTGCCTGGGGGATGAGGGCCGGTTCTCCCACACCCTTTGCACCGAATGGCCCTGTTGTCTCTTCATCCTCCACAACAAAGACCTCTATCTCAGGCATATCCATAGATGTAGGTATGTAGTAGTTATCAAATGATTCTGTACTGCCCGGTATGTATTCCTCCATCAGGGCAAAACCTATTCCCATGGCTACACCGCCGTATACCTGACCTTTTACGTTCTTCACATTTATTGCCTTACCTACATCATGGGCAGCATAAACCTTTAAAACCTTGGTATAACCTGTAACAGTATCTACCTCCACCTCTGTCATGTGGGTGGCATAGGCATATGTGACATACGGGATACCCTTTGAAGTCGCAGGGTCAAGAGGGGAAGTAGGAGGATCAAAATAGCCTTCAAACACAGGGTATCCCATGCCTTTATACTTATAAACAATGGCTTTCAGGTCCCTATTTTTATAAAAATCCTCTTTTTCAAGGAATCTCCTCATTTCCATGGCTGCGTTATATACAGCCCTCCCTGATATATAGGTCTGTCTGCTTGCCGATGTAGAGCCTGCGTCCTTTGTAAGGTCTGTATCTGCCCTTACCAGTTCCACCATCTTTTCATCTATACCAAGGGCCTCGCAAAGTATCTGGACAAGGATTGTATCAGACCCCTGACCTATCTCGCATACACCAGTAAAAAGCACGACCTTACCGTCTTCGTTGAGTGATAGAACACCATAGGATGGATTTGTAATACCTGTATTACCTATACCATAAAACATAGAACCTAATCCTATACCTCGCCCTGCTATCTTTTTTCTCTTTATCCAGTAGGGCTCTATTGCCTTTAATGTTTCCAGATATCCTACGCTTGCCTCAAGGAGCTGGGATGTGGCAGTCATAGAGCCTTTCTTTAAACCATTTATAAACCTTAACTGTAATGGGTCAATACCTGCCTCAAAGGCCAAAAGGTCTATCTGGGATTCATGGGCAAAGGCAATCTGGGGGACGCCAAAGCCTCTCATGGCGCCGCATACAGGATTATTTGTATAGAACATTCTGCTATCTATATGGACATTGGGCACCTCGTAAGGACCTGTGGCATGGATTGCAGCCCTAAGACACACTGTCTCACCGTATGATATATAAGGGCCTGTATCTCCAATGATATCCACCTTTACGGCCTTTAATCTCCCGTCCTTAGTAGCGCCTGTCTTATACTTGATATAAAGAGGGTGTCTCTTTGTCTGGGCAATAAAACTTTCCTCCCTTGAAAACCTCATAATAACAGGTCTTTTTGTATGATAAACAGATAAGGCTACATACCCCTCTACGGTCATATCCAGCTTTCCTCCAAAACCACCGCCTGTGGTTGCCTGAACGATCCGGATATTATCTTCGGGGATTTTGAGGATACGGGCAATCTCTTTTCTCTTATAATGGACGTTCTGGGTGGATGACACAATAACAATCCTACCCTTTTCGTCCATATAACCAAAACCTGCCTCAAGCTCTAAAAAGGCATGGTCAAGCCACTTTGTTTTATATTCTCTTTCTATTATAATATCTGATTCTGATAACCCTTTTTCTATATCTCCCTTTACTACCTTTCTATGGGATAAAAGATTCCCTGATTCATGGATGAGGGTATCTGATTTCATAGAGTGGAAAGGGTCTGTGATATATTCAAGGTCATCATAATCTATGGTTATAAGGCCTTCTGCCTTTTTTGCCGTCTTTTCGTTGTCTGCAATGATGATAAGTATAGGCTCACCTATGTATCTTACCTTATTAGAAGCAAGGACCTGCTGGTCTTTTTTTATAACACCAAAGGTATTCTCGCCAGGAATATCCCTGAAGTTCAGTATTTTTACTACACCAGAAAGAGCATATGCCTTCTGGGTATCCACCTGTTTAATCATTGCATGGGGTCTATTACTCCTTACCACCTTTGCAAAGAGCATCCCCTCCATTTGCAGGTCACCGGCATAAAGAGACTTTCCTGTCACCTTTTCTATGGCATCTATCCTGTTTATAATTCTCTCTATGGGCATAGGTCTAACCTCTCAATAATCTCAAAAGCACACCTTCAAGAACAGGGAGTTTATATCTATAGGACGGCCTCATGCCGCTTTTTTCAACTATACCATTTATGATCATGGATACTGCCTCTTTGATTTCCTTATCGCCTTTATCCTTTCCTTTTAGAAAATCCTCTGCATCTTTGGGTCTAAAAGGCATGGGTGTGCATGAACCTATGGAGATCCTCACATCTTCAAAATTTCCTTCTTTCTCTTTTATTGCCCATGCCACAGACATCCTGGCTATGGCAAGGGCTGCCCTTTTTGCAATCTTTACGTATCCTTCCCTGTAGCCTTCAAAACCTGTGATTTTGATATATGTTAGGATTTCGTTATGGGCAATAGATGTTTTATACGGAGCAGTTATAAAATCACCGAGTTTAACAAGCCTTTCCCCCTCTTTTGATTCAAGGTTACATAAGGCATCGTGGATAAGTAAAGGCGGGATGCTATCAGCAGCAGGGGATGCGTTCACCAGATTGCCACCAATAGTGCCCATATTCCTTATCTGGGGGCTACCTACCATGCCGCATGCCATGGCAAGGCTGCCTGCCTTTTTCTTTATAATATCACTTTTGCTTATAGCTGCATGAGTAGTAAGGGCACCTATAAAAATATTGCCACCATTTTCTTTTATACCCTTTAATTCATCAATACATGAGATATCTACATAATCACCTGGTATTCTGTCTTTTCTCTCCTTTACGAGAAGGTCTGTGCCACCTGCTATAATCAAGGCCCCTTTTTTTCCTGAAAGCACATCTAATATATCTTCCTTATTTACGTTATGGACTTTAGCTGTACTGTTTATTGCTTCTTTATTTCCTTTATCATTATCGGTACTAACTGCTACAGATTGCACTGCCTCCACTATCTGCTGATAGCCTGTGCATCTACAGAGATTACCGCTTATGGCCTCTTTTATCTTTTCTATAGAAGGCTCTTTTTCTTTAAGTAAAAGGCTATAGGCAGATAAAAGCATCCCTGGTGTGCAGTATCCACACTGGACAGCACCTGCCTTTATAAATGCCTCCTGCAGGGGATGGAGGTTTCCGGATGCACTCAAAAACTCCACGGTCTTTACATCATGACCTTGGACCTTGGATGTAAGTGTAAGACAAGAATAATGGGGCTCATCATCTATCAAGACCGTGCATGTCCCGCACTCACCTATGCCGCAACCTTCCTTAACGCTTTTTATGTTAAATCTCTCTCTCAATGTAAAGAGAAGTCTTTCATCTTTTTCTATATTACAATCAACCTCTTTACCGTTTAAAATAAAAGCAATCTCCATATATCATCTCCCCATAAGACTCGGTAAAAAAAGTGCAATATTGGGAAATATGGTCAGTATGATAGCAACCACAATTATTGCAATTAGATATGGTGCAGATCCTTTAAATATCTCTGTCATGGGGACATCCTTGGCAATGCCTGCCAGGGTATATACATTGAGACCAACAGGGGGTGTGATAAGACCTGCCTCCATCATAAGAACTGCCACAACACCAAACCATATGGGATGGAAATGAAGCGCCACTATCACAGGGAATATAACAGGAAGCGTAAGCACCATCATAGATACTGCATCGAGAAAACACCCAAGGATGAAATAGATGCCTATTATTATGGCAAGTATGAGGTATCTGGATATCTCAAGGCTTGCTATCCAGCTGGAAACTGCCGTAGGTATGGTGGATAGGGCAAGGAAATAACTGAAAACCGTGGCCCCTGCCACAAGAAAGAGGACCATCACAGATATTCTGGTCATTTCAATAAGGGCAGCCACAAGGCCTTTAAAGGTGAGTTTTCTCTTAAGTAAGACTATTATCAATAGTGCAGTTGCACCTATTGCCCCTGCCTCTGTAGGGTTTATAAAACCGAGGTATATTCCTCCCATGACTATAAAAAACACCACCACTGTCTCCCATATGCCCTTTAAGGCATAAATCTTCTCTTTGAAGGTCACACTGCCTGGTGTCTGGGGTGCAAGGGAAGGATTTATCTTCACCTGTATGATCACAAGAAATATATAAGCTAAAGACAATACGATACCGGGCACAATACCTGAGATAAGGAGTTTTCCTATGGACTGCTCTGTCAACATGCCGTATACTACAAAGCCAAGGCTTGGAGGTATAAGAAAGCTCAAAGTCCCTCCTGCAGCAATAACGCCTGTTGCAAGCCTTGGATTATAGTTAAACTTTCTCATCTCTGGAAGGGCAATATTCCCCATGGCCGCTGCTGCAGCCACAGAAGAACCACTCACTGCTGCAAAACCTGCACAGGCAGCAATGGTTGCAACACCCAGACCGCCCGGCATCTTTCTGAACCACTTGTCAAAGGTTGTATAGAGTTCTCCTGTGATGCCGGCAGTGGTGGCAAACCCTCCCATGAGTATAAAAAGCGGGATTATGGTATAAGGATAGTTGGAGGCCACTTCATACATGGTCTTGGCAACAACAGGGAGTGCTGCCTCAAGGGATGTAAGCGCCCATATCCCGAGAAAACCTACAAACATCATAAGAAAGGCAATGGGCATTCCCATAATAAGTAGCAATACTACAAGCACACAGCCGAGGATACCTATTGTAATTGGACTAATCATTGGAACCACTCCCAAAAAGGGTTTTTATATCGGTTAAAAGGTCTAAAAGAAGCTCAAGCCAAAGCAAAAAACCACCTACAGCAACCAATAACCTAAAGGGTCTCTGGGGAACCCTTAGCATATCAGATACGGTCTTCTCATGTATCCCTTCTACAAAACCCTGCCAGATGACTATGGCTATTATGAACATGGCAAAAAGGGTTGTTATAATGCCTAAAATGGATTTGCCTTTAGAAGAAAGTCTTTTTGTGAGGAAATCAACGCCCACGTGTCCTTTTACCTGCTGGGTGTATGCAGCACCCAGCAGGATTATTATAGACAGCATATATTCAGAAAGCTCTATTGTTCCGGGAAGAGGTTTATCAAAAAGATCCCTCCCTAAAGCATCCACCGTTGTTATGAGCATAAGGGGTAAAGCAAAAAACATGCCAATAAAGCATAAACCCCTTGTTAATTTATTGATAGCCTTTCTAAAGCCCTCCATGGATATTTTTACCTCTATGCTTATACCTTTTTGAATTCCGGCGGGCATGCAACAAGCTGAATGTTTCTCTTTTCGCATTCCTCGTTCATTATGGCAACTGCCTTTCTGGCAGGCAACTTCTTTGCCTCAAGGTCTTTTACCCACGCCCTTGTTACATCCTGGAATCTCTTATACCACTGCTCTGCCTCTGCCTTGGGAAGGTCAATGAGTTTAACGCCAGCAGATGTAATCTGTTTCATCAGTTCATTTTTATAGACTTCCCTTGTAAGTCCACCGGTAGTCCTGAATGGATTAGTGCATAACTGGTCAATAAGTTTTTTCTGATCATCTGGGAGCTTATTCCAGGTATTCATGTTCATGACAACGCCTTCAGAAACACATCCAAATGTAAGGACTGTCCCGTATTTTGCCACCTCATAGAGTTTAAATCCCTGTATTAGGGGTGCACATGTCACAAGCCCATCTACAGTCCCTGTCTCCATAGCCATATATACATCACCCAGGGGCATAAAGACCGGCTCAGCACCAAGAGCCTTTATGTAGTTGGTCTGATGTCCACCAGGTGAACGGAGTTTCATACCCTTTAGATCTGCCATCTTGTAGACAGGTTTCTTTGTCCAGATAAAAGACTGGATGCATCCATTCAATTCGATCACCTTAACGTTTTTGAATTCGTCCTTTAATATCCTGTTATAAACTGCATTTCCTATGTCTGCTGCAAGGTCTTTACCGTCAACCCACACTGCAAGGGATAGGACATCTGTTAAAGGAAAACGACCTGGAGTCCATGTGGCTGTAAAATAACCCATATCAGACATACCTTTTGCAACTATGTCAAAATGCTCAGGTCCTTTGCCAAGGGCGCCTCCTGCATACATGGTGTAACTTATATTGCCCTTGCTCCTTTTTTTCAATTCCTCAAGCATAGGTATCCATACAGTCTTCACCTCTTTGCCAACTGGTGGATGCCATGTGCTGAACTTGATATTCGTTGCCTGTGCATGAAGTATCCTTGCATCAAAAGCACCCATTCCTATTGCGGCGCCACCTACAAGAAGAGTCTTTAAAAAATTCCTTCTTGAAAGATCCTCACACATTTCACACATAAAAACCTCCTTATTTTTTTATAATACCTTAAGCTATAATAACCCCTGATGTCATCAAATTCAAGACACATAAAAATCAAACCCATCTTACTGTTATTGTCTTCTGATCAAGGAACAATCTCACTGAATCAAACCTTGATTTTGCTGCACCAAAAAATGACTGCCTCTTAGAACCCAAAGGGAAAAACGCATAGGGTTGTGGAATCCCGGCGTTTATTCCCACATTTCCTACGTTGCATTCACGGATAAATTTACGGGCATTTTTTCCGCTTTCGGTGATAAGACATGCTGAATGTCCATAGTCTGTGGTAGTATTAATCCATTCAATTACCTCATCAAGGGATTGTGCCCTTATGAGATTTGCCACAGGCCCGAAGGATTCAACCTTTGCGATCTCCATTTGAGGATAGACATCCTCGAAGATGGTTGGCCCAAGGAAATATCCCTTCTCGAAACCGGGAATCTTAATTGTTCTGCCGTCAAGTAGCAGTTTTGCACCCTCTTTAAGTCCTTCTTCTATAAATCTTTCCACCTTTTCCTTATTCTGTAGAGTCGTCATAGGTCCCATTTCCGATGATTCATCAAGCCCATATCCTATCTTCATCTTTTTCGTTGCCTCTAAAAATTTCTCTTTTAATTCATCATAAATATCACCTATTACAACTACATTGTCAGAACCAAGGCACCTCTGTCCTGACATACCAAAACAACCTCTTAGTAGATAATTAGCAGCGCTGTCCAAATCACCATCAGGAGCCACAACAATGAAATTCTTGCCATTGCCGTTTATAGAAGACCTTTTACCTAATCTTCCGCATAATTCAAATAACTGTTTACCTACATGGGAAGAACCAATAAAACCAACACCTGCCACTCTTGGATCGGATAGGATTCGGTTATTAAGATGAAAATCTGTGCCTATGTGGACAAGGTTTAGAACACCTGGAGGGAAACCTACCTGTTCAGAAACCTTAAAAACTGCCTCTGATGCCACTGGACATTGCCAGCTTGGTGCCACAATCACAGTGCAACCACAAGCCAATGCATAGGGAACAAAGGAAGACCAAGCATGCATGGGGATATTTCCTGGTGTAAGTATAAGAAACACACCTACAGGCTCCCAGGACATATAACAATCAATACCCGTTGCAAGCTGCTCAACGTATTCGCCTTTATAAAAGCTATACATGGCACCGCTTGCACTCTCTATATTCTCAATGCACCTATCTATTGTCCCTCTGGAATCACTGATTGCCCTACCGTGGTCTTGAGATAATATCCTTGATAGCTCTTCATGATTGTTATCAAAAGCAGCCCTTAACCTGTTGATGTAATCTGCCCTGTCTCTGAAAGGGATATTGCGCCACTTCTTAAAGGCATTGAATGCTGCCTCTATTGCCCTATCAACCTCTTCTTCAATGGCAATTGGCACCTGGGCAATTATCTCGCCTATAGCAGGATTGGTATCTTCAAAAAACTTATCTGATTTTGACTCGATCCATTCGCCATCTATAAAAAATTTTAGTCTGCCATAATGTTTACTTACCTCTGGTAATACTGCCATTATATCCTCCTTAAGGGGTATTTTCTATATAAAATAGGGTTATTGTCTTTCATGAAACTCTCTTTTATTAAAAAGTAGGGGGCGTTATGACCCACAGGACAATCACATCTTTATCTCCGCTGTTGCCCCAGTTATGCGGTATCTTGGAAGAAAAATAGAAACTCTCGCCTTCTTTTATGGTAAAGATCTTATCGTTGAGAATCAAATCCATCTGACCTTGAATGATATAACCGAATTCTTCACCATCATGGGAATACATGCCATGGGACCCACCACCCTTTTTAATAACAGTGTAAAATGGCTGCATCTTCTTGCCTTTTACTGCCTTTACAAGGGATTGTATCTTTGCATCCCATCTATTTAACTGAATATCCACTCTTTCATGTATATGGGTAACTATATCTGAATCCTCAAATTCTTTCATAAAGAAGTCTACGATATTTACCTGCAGGGCATCGGCTATCTTTTTTAGCATGGAGATGGAAGGGTCTGTCTTATTCCTTTCAAGTTGTGAAATCAAGGATGGTGTGCATTCTACTTTTTCTGCAAGTTGTTTTATGGTGAGGTTTTTTGATAGCCTTAATTCTTTTATCTTATTGCCTATATTCATTATGGCAACCTTGATTAAATATTTGTAAAAATTATTAAATAAAATTTAAATTTTGTCAAGAAAAAAATGGTTTTAATCTCTTCGTCTAATCTCGAATATGGTAATCTCTGGCGGCGATAGAAATCTGATAGGTGGACCCCACGTCCCTGTTCCTCTGCTCGTATAGAGAAACTTATCTTTTGTTAATGAAATCAATCCTGAAGGATAGGGATAAAAGATCTTTGTAATATATCTAAAAGGAAATATCTGACCCCCATGGGTGTGACCTGAAAGCTGAAGGTCAAAATATTTTAAAGCATTATGGTCAACAACAGGTTGATGTTTAAGTAAAATGGTAAATATATCCTTTGGCAGACCCTTTAATAAATGAGATTCATCTACTTCCACATAATTAAAAGGCTTACCTGCAGGGTCATCTACGCCTGCAATATTAATGATCCCGTTTACTGTGAAGGCTTTACCCCTGAGAATAACAAACCCCTCTTCTTGCAATGATTCTATTGAATCTTTTATACCTGCATAAAATTCATGATTTCCAAGGATTGCAAATTTTCCAAGCTTTGGTTTTATATCCTTGAACCCATTGCCTTGGTTTTTCTGTTTGTGAAGCTTTCCATCTATCAAATCCCCCGTTGACACCAATAAATCAGGATCCTCTTTTTTTATGATATCCACCACTCTTTTAACCCTATTGTTCTTTACGATAATCCCTATGTGGAGGTCTGATATCTGGACAATCTTGATATTACCTGCGTCCTTCGATAACTTGTCTGTAAATATTACCATTCTTTCTACCTTTATATGGCCTGCTTCATAATAACCGTAAGCTGCTACTGAAACAGAGGTTATAAAGGCAACAAGAAAAAAGATTCTATGGGTATTAACAATAAAGGTAAGATCTTTTTTAAAAATCCATCCTCCAAGAGCAATAAAGGTTCTGGAAAAATCTAACAGAATATGGAGTGTAAAAAATATAAATAACAATGCCATCCATGTATAACCTACATAAGCCATCATTCTCGCAGGACCCTCATTGCCACCTCTTTCCAGGACACGGGTTAAAACAGGTGCTATTATCATGATTATCATGAAGGCTATCACAAAAAGGTAAAATAAAGGCTTAAAATGGAATGCCCTATCAATCTTCACAAACATATAGATATGCAAGAGGCTATAAAGAGAAAAGAAACTGAACAGAAACCACGACATACGAGGCAAAAAAATATCAGAAAACAGGTTATAACACAAGAGATAAAAAGATCAACTATCCACTGTTGTCACTCCTTAACCTTCTCACCATACTAAATTAAGATCTTTGCCATATTTTGCAATGATCTTAAATTATTATTGTAAAAAAAAAGGCTGTCCATTATAATAGAAAATGACCGATAAAAAAGACTGAAGGATTGACATGTTAGAAAAAAAATCAGATAAAAAAATAGGTAAATATTTAAAAGAAAACACAAAGAGGATATTAATATGCAAGAAATAGAATATAGTGAAATCATGGATAATATCCCCTTTGGAATTATGTTGCTTGATCATAAATATAAGATTAGATACATCAATAAGAAATTCATCGCGATGTTTGGATATAATATAGATGAAATACCTAATGGCAAGACATGGTTAAGAAAGGCATATCCTGATCCCACATATAGACATGAGATCATTGATAAATGGTTTAAAGAGATTAAAACAACAGATTATGAAGAGAAAAACAATGCCTGGATATTATCAGTAACATGCAAGGATAATACAGTCAAAACAGTAAATTTTATACCGGTGAGACTGGTGAATGGTGATTACATTATAACCTGCGAGGATATAAATGAAGTCTACGGCCAAGCAAATAGACTGCTTCATATTTTGAATATAGACCCTTTGACAGGTTTGCCAAACAGACAATCCCTTGAATCCCAGCTTAGGCTGCTCATAGAAAAGGCAAAACAAGGCAAGCAGAGGGGATCAAGGAGTGCACTTATTTTTGCCGACATAGATGATTTTGAGGAGATAAATCACAACTTTGGTTATAATACCGGCGATGAGGTCTTAATAAGACTTGCTAAGATATTAAGAAACAGTTTGAGGGCTGGTGACAGAGCCTTCAGATTTGAAGGCGATGAATTTGCTATAATCTTAAAGAGTATAAGCATGGCAGAGGCAAAACTCGCTGCAGAGCGAATACAGAAGACAATAAATCAATCTGTCCTTGTCCTTGATTATACAAAACACAATTTTAATGTATCTATGGGTATCATCCAAATCGATGGCACAATGGATGTCATCACCCTCATATCAAATGCCTCTCAAACAGTTCAGAGGTCTAAAAAACTGGGCAAGAACATCATAAGCTTATTTTAAAAGCTGGCAGGCTATTTTATGTTAGATAAAAAGCTTGCCAACCTCCTAATAGAAGAAAAAAATATTACGTGAGAAAAATTGTTAAAGGGTGGGAGTGGAAGATCCTCTTTTACAAAATTTTTAATGTTGTTTTTTATAGACATATTTTTTAATCCCTTATCTGAGGCCTATACAACAGCTATCTTTAGAATCCCTGAGGCTCTATTTCATGGCTTACACCAAAATCATCAGGGGGATAATGCCTCACGGCAGAACCCATAAAAGACATCCATATGGGTAGACATAATCTTGCACCGCTTTCCCCTTTGCCGAGGGATGTCCTTGTATCAAATCCAACCCAAACACCCGTCACAATGTGGGGTGAATAACCAATAAATAATGCATCGTAATAATTACTGGTTGTCCCTGTTTTTCCAGCCACCGGATATCCTATTTTTGAAGCCCCTTTGGCTGTTCCATATTCCACAGGACCTTTAAGGAGGATATTCATCTTATAGGCTATATCCGCTTCTATAACCCTATTCTTCTCTATATTGTTTTCCTCAAGGACATTACCTTCATGGTCTTCTATCTTTTTAACAAATATTGGCTTTATCCTGTATCCTCCGTTGGCAAAGGCTGAAAATCCTTTTACCAGGTCAAGAAGGGTGAGATTTGATGAGCCAAGGGCTATAGATAGATTATCAGGTATATCGGTATCTATGCCCAAATCTTTTAAGGTTTCTTTTACTGCACTTATACCCACAGATTCAAGTAGCTGAACTGTGGCAGCATTCTTTGAATAAGCCACTGCATCTTTTATGGTTATATGTCCATCATATCTTCCATCGTAATTCCTCGGTGTCCAGGATTTTCCACCACCTGCAGGATATGATTTTGGTTCATCTGGTATTACTGTATCTAAATCATAACCCTTTTTGAGTGCCGTAAAGTATATAAAAGGCTTGAATGCGCTCCCTGACTGAAGTTTTGCAAAAACTGCCCTATTATAAGGGCTTTTCTCAAAATCCCTTCCACCAATCATGGCAAGGACATATCCTGTATCTGCCTCTAAGGATATCAAAGCACCTTCAACGTTTAATGTCTTTACAGGGTTAAACTGGTGAAGATTTCTTTTATCCTTTCCTGTATACACCCCCTTAACAACATCACCTGGAGAAAAAGGAAATGTATCCATAACAAGAACACCCTTTTCCTTGCCTATATAAACACTGTATCCTTCCTTTATCCTCTCTGATATAAGGAGATTATAGGTTTTATCTTTAACAAGTTTAATGAGCTTGAGGTTTTTATCATAGTTTTTTATGAATCCATCCCATTTTCTCTTTTCAAGACTATAAATAACCGAATAGTCACCTTTTCTTTGCTCATAGACCCCGAGCCCTCTCTTAATGGAATCATCTGCCAGTTTTTGTAAAGCAGGATTTACTGTGGCATATATCTTAAGACCTTTTCTTGAAAAGATCCCCTTGCCATATTTTCCCTCTACATACTGAAAGATAAAATCTTTAAAATAGTCATTTGTAAAGACACCATTACCTTCTTTTATAGATATATGGGCGCTCAACATCTCGTCTCTTTTTTTGGCATCTATAAAACCTTTTTCGTACATCTGTTTCACCACATATTCAAATCTCATTTTTGCATTTGCCGGGTATCTTTTTGGTGTATATCTTGACGGTGCTTGAACAAGCCCTGCAAGCATGGCAGCCTCTGGCCTTGTTACATCCTGTATATGCTTGCCGAAATAGACCTGTGCTGCTGCCTCAACACCATAGACACCATGCCCCATATAGACATTGTTAAGATAGAGATTTAATATCTCTTTTTTTGTGAGATAATGCTCAAGTTTATAACCGAGGATTGCCTCTCTTATTTTTCTTGATATGCTTCTCTCCGGCCCTAAGATAAGGGTCTTAATGACCTGTTGCGTAATGGTGCTTCCACCTTGCACCACCCTTCCATACATTACATTTTTTATAAATGCCCTGGCAATACCCATAAAATCCACTGCACCGTGCTTAAAAAAATCAGCATCTTCTGCTGCAACAAAAGCATCCCTCACATGCCTCGGTATCTTGTTATAAGAGACAAATATCCTGTTATCAGGGACAATGAGATATACAATCTCACCATTACTGCCATATATAGTTGATACAGGATTATTCTTAAGGTCTTTAAGAACCTTAACAGATGGTATGTCGTGGAATATATATATGGCATATCCCACAGTAAAAAAGACTACTGATAGTATAAGAAGTGTTACAAGATAGAAAAAAAAGCCTCTCCTTTTCAATAAACAACCTCTCCTTTTCTGACATCGTATACGCCTGAAACAGTTATCCTTAGTTCAACAATAGAAGTAAATGTAAGAAATCCAAGCGTCCATATGGGGTCATCCAACATACTTCCTCTTTCTTTTATGGTGTTATTTATAGCCACAAGCCTGGATGCCAACTCATCTATGGCTAAGTTAGACATAATAGCACCATGGGGCAATGAAAGCAAATCAATTACCTCACCATTATTCACCAGCACTATTCCACCGCCCATATCAAGGACCTTGTTGGCAGCCATTGCCATATCCTGTTCATTAAAACCCACAACAAGGAGTCCATGCGTTTCGTGGGCAACAGTAGTGGCTATACCCCCTAAATCTGCCCCTATACCCCTAACAAATCCTTTACCCCATTTTTTTTTCTCTCTCCTTGTATAACATACCTTCATAATGTCTTTTTGTTTATCGGTTAAAACAAAACCATTGTCTATTAACGGCGCTACGTCAGCCCTTCTTGTAACTGTTCTGTCAACAATATCTATGACAGGGATTTTAGCCTCACCATTCCATTTTACAGAAAACTCCTCTTTTCCTATACGGTTAAATCTGTATGGATTATGGCTTGTCCCTATTAAAGGGAAATTTGATGGCTCTCGTTTTAAAACACCATTTTCAGAAACCAACCTGCCTCTTTCTATAACAGTAACAGGCGTTGGATTTTTTATATCCTCTAATAAAAGGATATCCGCAATTCTTCCGGGTGTTATACTCCCTAAATCATAATCAAGCCTGAAATATCTGGCAGGATTAAGCGTTGCCATTCTTATTGCCCGAACAGGCTCTATACCATATTGTATGGCTTCTTTTATGACAAAATCCATATAGCCTTTGGATACAAGGTCACCGGCAAATATACCATCGGTGACAAGCATAACTGTGTCAATGGGCATATCTTTTATGACAGGACATAATCGTTCAAAGTCGCTTCTAATAGANCTATGCCTAATCATAGTATAGAGTCCNAGCCTGACTCTATTTATGAGATCCTTCTCCCTTATGGATTCATGACANGATGTTATACCNGCAGCAACAAGGACATTGAGCCTTTCAAAAGACGCACCAAGGGTATGTCCTTCTATGTTTTTTCCCAGTGACCTTGCAATAAGCATCTTCTCGAGAATACTGTCTTCATTCTGTAAAATTCTTATATATGGTGAAAGCTCGCTTATAGATACACACTCTTTGTATATGGAAAAGAGCCGCCATATATCATATAAAGAGTAAAATTCACCACCTTCTATGTGAGGATATGGAGGATAAGCAGCAGGGACACCCCAGATATATTTCAAAGAAAAATCCTCGCCCCTTTTTAAAACCTCTTCAAAACCACCTATACCTATTGCATTTATCATATCATGGGCATCGGAAAAGATGGTGGTTGTTCCGGTAGTTATAACAAAATCACCAAAACTGGCAGGGTTATAAAAAAGGTCGGCATGCCCATGGGCATCAAAATAACCAGGTACAGCTATATAACCATCTCCTTCAATTACTATAGTATTATCATCTATTCTTGCCTCTTTTTCTCCCACAAAGGCTATCCATTTTTTGTATATCAAGATGTTGCCTTTGAAAAGTCTGCAGGTAAAGATATCAAGTATATGAACATCTTTGATAACCAACGTTGGTGGTTCTTCACCGCTTGAAACACATATAATACCCTTAATATCACTTAGCGTTTTATTGAACATATCCTCACCTTTTAAGGATTTATTTTACAAGAAAAACAAAGAACTCAAGGTTAAGACACAATGTCTTTATTTTATGTTTTTTGCCACTTCATTAAGGGCATCTAATAAAACTTCCGAATCTATACCTTGAATTAATGCCCCTTGCTCTATATTTTCAAAAAGGGCTGCCCTGCATCCGGCACAACCAAGACCATAATGTTCAAATACCTTCTGTGTCTCAGGGTATCTTTTCACAATATCCGCTATAGACATATTTTTTTCAATCATTCGTTAACCCTTCTTTTAATCAAAATACCTCTGCTAAGAAAATATAGATATGTGTATCTTTTTCTTTGTAAGCATCTTTGTGCAGACCTGCTTTATAGCATGTATGCTCAAGAAAAGTCTTTCTGTCCCAGCCATATTCTGTGGCTACCTGGGGTAAAAGAAGTCCGGAATAAAAACCTTTTTCTATATAGATACCATGGACGCCTACCTGTATCTCTTCTATATTCTCTATCTTTTTCAACGGTGACAGAACTGATATCTCTATCTCTAAATCTTTAAATTCTTCTTTTGAGATGGCATCAAATCTGGGATCATGAAATGCCGCCTGCACTGCCATCTGTTCTATTGTTTCGTGTAAAGGCAGATAACCCTTTATGTATCCTATACAGCCCCTTAATTCACCTTTTTTCTTTATTGTTACGAATGCACCTTGATGTTGTTTAAGGGTTTCGGGGATATCCTGTTTTTCAAGTTTCTTTTTAAAAAGCCTTGCCTCTATTGTATCCCTTGCCAGTTTCTTTAAAAAATCCTTTTCTTTTTCTGTTAAAGCCAATTGCCTATCCTTCCGACAAACTTTTGTAAAACACGCTGGATACATAACCTACTACCGCACTTTTATCTCCTGATACATCCCCTGAATTTGCATATTTCAAAACCTTTGAACTGTCAGCACCCATCATCTTTGACAACATCATGGTGACTATCATTGGTCCTGCACCGCATGCCTCATATCTGCCATTTCTAAGGTCTCTTATTAAACCATTTATATGAAAATTATCTATATGCTCCACTACAACACCATCTAAATCTAAAGCCTTTTTATATGAATAATAATGAGAGAGATCTGTGCTCCCTACAATAAGAAATCTTTTTGGACTATCTTTTATGGTATCATAGATAATTGAAGATAAAGCCTCACATATATCAATATCACTACCTATCATTATTATGGGAATCAATTTAAATCTGCCTAAAACAAACTGCAAAAACGGTAACTGAACCTCCAGGGAATGTTCACCTTTGTGAGGCTCAAGGTTATTTGATATGATTTTGTCTTTTTTTAAGATACCACCTGCTGTCTCTTCATCTATTTCTACTATGCCGAGGGGTGTTCTGTAACCACCTTTATCCATAACCGATGCACCTTCCATATAATACCTGTGGCTCGGTGCAAAGATTATCACTGTATCATAAACTTCATTAAATATGGACTTATAGCCATGGGCAGCAACAGGACCAGAATACATATATCCGGCATGGGGAGAGATAATCCCTTTTATATCACCTTTTATAGGCACAACATCTGCCTGTTTTATATATTCTTCAATATCCCTATTTAAGATTAAAGGGTTACCTGGATAAAAAGACCCACTAACTGAAGGCTCCCTGATTAATTTCATCTTCTACACCATTTAAGCTAAAATTTTCATCTATATTATAAATCAATCGCCGATAAAATTAAATACTATCCTTTTTTAGCAGCTTCAACATATTTAATCATCAAATCATAAAGAACATTGGTTATCAACCTGTCCTCTTCCTCTGTGAGATTGCCCTTTGTTTTCTCTTTCAACATCTCTAAAACATCTATAGAATGTTTTGCAAGTGTAAGATCAACCTTTTTTTCATTATAGATAGGGTCAGGCAATTCACCGAGGTTCACAAGGACTGACGTTGATAGAGATAGAATAAATGTAGAAAAATTTAATGTTTCATCCATAAAATCCCCCTAAAATAAAGCGTCAAGTTTTACAGGTAGATAGAATATACTTTCCTTTCTTATTACCTGATATAAAATATAATTCCTTTTCAGGCCTTCCATCATGTAGGCGTCGAAATCTTCTTTATTGGAGATAAGCAAATTATTTATCTTTACTATAATATCGCCATCCTTTAACCCACTTCTATCTGCAAGGCCGTTTTTATAGACCTTGGTGACCACTACACCTTCTTTATGTTTTATCTTATATTTCAGTCTTGGATAACCCTTTATATCTGATACCCTAATATCAAACAAACCTTCATCAAGTGGAGAAGGCCTGTATTTAATTATATCCTTTATATCTATATCAACAACAAATGATTTTTCACCTCTTACCATTTTTAGCTGCACCTTATCCTGCCTCGATAATGTCCTGAGGGTTTTATAGAGTTTAACACCCTCCTTTATCTTTTTTTTATTTATCTCAACTATCCTGTCTCCTGCCTTGACACCATATCTATCTGCTGGACTATTGGGTATTACCTTATTTACGTAGAAAAAGGATTCCCTTTCATTTTTTCTCTTTTCAATAAAAAGTCCAAAGATTGGCCTTTTGTAATCCACATCAAGAAATTCTGAAAGCATATCCATTACATCTTCTATGGGGATGGCAAAGCCTATGCCTTTTCCCTCGCTGTAAATGGCAGTCACAATACCTATAGGATGACCATTTATGTCCAATAATGCGCCGCCACTATTACCAGGATTGATGGCAGCGTCAGTCTGTATGAGATTTACATAAACCCTATTGTCAATCCTGAGATTTCTTCCTAAGGCGCTCACAACCCCTACACTAACAGAGTTGGAAAGACCATATGGATTACCGATAACTATTGCCCTCTCCCCTACCCTGACAGGCTTTTTTCTCACAGGCTTAAGATATGGAAGGCTCTCTGAGGTTGTAATTTTTAAAAGTGCGATATCATATTCAGGGTCGCTGCCCAGTACATATGCATTATATTCCTTACCATTTAGAAACTTTACCGTAATATTTATTGCCCTTGATATGAGATGTTCATTGGTGACTATTATACCATTAGGGTTAATAACAACACCAGAACCATAACCTTCGCTGACTTCCATTTCTTGATCAGCATTCATAAATTTTTTTGCAAGAGGTATTTGTCCATCTTCAGAATCTGATTTTGCAAGCTCTTCTGTTCTTATGTTCACTATAGCCATGCCAGATGCCTCTATTACATCTGCAATCCTGTCCTCTTTTTCAATGGCATAGGATAAATGGTTTAATAGAAAAATAAAACTACAGACAAAAACAAAAAAAACTGATTCAGGACATTTATAAAACCTTGAGGAAAACATGGAATTCACATTAAAAAATCTCTCTTCCTTTTTTCCTCTTTTTAAGCACTCTTTTAACAGAATCTAAGATGGCGTCCGCTATCTCTTCTTTACTTTTCTCTGGTATATATCTTGCGTAACCGGTCTTATCTATTATAGTAACCTCATTTTTATCAGAACCAAAGCCTATGCCTGGCTTAGAGACATCATTGGCAATTATTAGATCGAGATTTTTCCTTTTTAGTTTGTCATAGGCATGGTCTATTAGATTCTCTGTCTCTGCAGCAAACCCTACAAGTATACGTTCTTCTTTTATTCTGCCCAGCTCAGCAATAATGTCAGGATTTTTTTCAAGTTCTAATATGATAATATCCTGGTCTTCCTGTTTTTTTATCTTCTGACAATTTTCTGTTCTACACCTGAAATCAGCAACAGCCGCTGTTTTTATAATTACAGAGCATTCCTTATAATATTTAAGGACTTCATTACGCATATCATTGGCTGTTATCACCTCTATTATTCTTATATCGTTTCTTGGTGGTTCAAGATAAGTCTTGCCTGTTATGAGTATAACCTCTGCCCCTCTCCTTCTCGCAATCTTAGCAATGGCATATCCCATCTTTCCTGATGATCTGTTTGTTATGCATCTTACAGGGTCAATAAATTCCATAGTAGGACCCGCTGTCACCAGTATTGTTTCTCCTTTTAAATCCTTCTTTGTGAATATATCCTCCATCTTTTCGAGGATTTCCGATATAGTTGGGAGCCTGCCCTTCCCACTGGTCCCACATGCAAGGTCTCCTGTTCCAGGCTCCATAACCTCAAAACCATTTTCTTTTAATTTTTCTATGTTGCTCTGAACTGCCTTGCTTTCCCACATCTTTGTATTCATGGAAGGCACAAAGAGTATAGGCACGGTAGTTGCCATAACCATGGTAGTAAGAAAATCATCAGCTATACCGTTGGCAATCTTTCCTATTATATTTGCCGTAGCAGGGACGATAACCATCTGGTCTGCTATATCAGACAAGGCAATATGCCCTATCTTTGAACCATAGAAAAGTTCAAACATCTGATGAACCACAGGATTACCTGAAATGGTCTGAAATGTTAAAGGCGTTACAAACTCCATGGCGTTTTTTGTCATCACCACATGGACATTAGCGCCTCTTTTAGACAACTCTCTCACAAGTTCTGCTGTCTTATATGCAGCTATACCTCCTGTAATTCCCACTATTATTTCTTTGCCATTTAATTTAGAGAATTCTTTTTCCATATTAAATATTTAACCCCATTCTTCTTATAAATCTTGTAAACAAATTAGCCTTAGGAATATGAATAGGAGATACAATATCTATCCTTGCAATAATATTATCATCAAATTTAATAATTACTTCACCGAGTTTCTGGCCTTCTCTGACTTCACCTTTTATCTTCTCCTGAACATTAATCTCTTTTTTTATAGAATCCTTTTTATCATAAGGCACAGGGTATGAAAAACTTGAATTTACCACACCCTTTATCTTTCTATATTTACCATCTATAAGGAAGATATCCTTATCTATTACCTCACCCTTCTTTACAACATTTATAACCTTATACTGTGAAAAAGCCTTTTTGAACTTCTCAATGGCAACTTCATCCCTTATCTTTGCCGAAGGACTTCCCAGAACCACAACTATAAATCTAAGTTCCCCTTTCTTTCCTGTGGCAACTACATTAAAGCCTGTTTCTCTGTAATATCCTGTCTTTAATCCATCAACAACTCCGGGCATTTTTGTAAGTAGTTTATTATGGTTATTCATTATAAACTTTCCATCTCTAAAACCTTCTGTGGCAATGGATGTCCATTCAAGTATCTTGGGATATTTAAGTAATTCCCTTGCCAGGATAGCCAAGTCATGGCATGAACTCAAATCCTCTTTATCACCTTTTGAGGGTGGAAGACCATGGACTGAATTAAATTCAGTGTCATTCATACCCAATGCCTTTGCCTTTTCATTCATAAGTCTTACAAATGCATCTTTACTTCCAGCAACAAATTCTGCAACTGCATAGGCTGCATCATTACCTGAGGCAACAAGGACTGCCTTCATCATTTCCTCTAATGTGAAGGTCTCTCCCTCTTTAAGGTAGACTTGGCTGCCTCCTATCTTTGATGCCTCTTTTGATGTAACTATTTTATCAGTCAGGTTTATTTCCTTTCTATTAAGTTTATCAATTACTACATAAGCGAGCATTAATTTTGTTACGCTTGCCGGAGGTCTTCTTTCATGGATATTTTCACCCTCCAGCATCTTTCCGGTTACTGCCTCTGTGACTATAAATGCCTTATATGGTGCTACCTTTTCCTGAGTAGGGGCTTTCTGGGTCTTTTTATGAGCAATCTTATGAACTGTTGGCCTTGCATATGCAAAGGTTGCCCAGAACATCAGAATAAGCATTATAACAATAAATCTTCGCATCCTTTTAGCTCCTTATCCTGTCATGATTCAACATCCAATTATCTTAACCCTGTTTCATCTTGTCAGTAAAAACCTTTATTAGATCTATAGGTATTGGAAACACGATGGTTGAATTCTTTTCAGTAGATATCTCTATTAATGTCTGAAGATAACGGAGTTGCAAAGCCATAGGATTCTGGGATAGTATCTCTGATGCCTCTGCAAGCTTTGTTGCTGCTTGATATTCTCCTTCGGCACCGATAACCTTTGCCCTTCTTTCCCTCTCTGCCTCTGCCTGCCTTGCAAGGGCACGCTGCATCTCCTGAGGTAGGTCTACATTCTTGACCTCTACATTCGCTACCTTAATACCCCATGGCTCTGTATGGGCGTCCAGAATGTCTTGAAGCCTGTCATTTATCTTTTCCCTATGGGATAAAAGCTCATCGAGTTCTGCCTGACCCAAAACGCTTCTTAAAGTAGTCTGGGCAAGCTGACTTGTTGCATATAGATAATTCTCAATCTCTACAATAGCCTTTAAGGCTTCTACTACCCTGAAATAGACAACAGCATTGACCTTTATGGATACATTATCCTTTGTTATTACATCCTGTGGTGGCACATCAAGGACTACAGTCCTCAAGCTCACCTTAACCATCCTGTCTATGATAGGTATGAGGATGATAAGTCCAGGTCCTTTTGGACTGCCGAGAACCCTACCAAGCCTGAATACAACACCTCTTTCATATTCATTGAGGATCTTTATGGCGCTTGCAAGAAAAAACACAATGATTATAATCACAAATAAAATTGGTATCATATTAACCTCCCTTTTTTACAATTTTCTCTTCACAATGAGTAAAAGACCTTCTACCTTCTCCACAATGACCTTTTCACCCTGTTTTATATGTTCATTGCTTTTGGCATTCCACAATTCACCATGGAGAAATACCTTACCTTTACCGTTTATATTAGTCTTTGCTTCTCCTTCCTCCCCAACAAGACCTTCTGTTCCTGTCTTTACCTTTGTTAGCTGCGCCTTTATGGCATATGATAGCACACCAAAGAAAAATATACCAGACAGTATAACCACAGTAAGTATACTTTTCCATGATATAGAGAAAATACTATATGGAAGGTCTACAAGCATAATAGAACCTATCACAAGGGATATGATGCCTGCAAGCCCTAATACACCGTGGCTCACAATCTTTAATTCAAGTATAAAGAATACTATGCCGAGCAAAATGAGAAATATCCCTGCATAACTTATCGGTATAGTTGAAAAGGCATACAATGCAAGGATAATGGATATACCTCCTATAACCCCTGGAAATATGGCTCCAGGGCTGTAGATTTCAAAGAGAATGCCATAAAGACCTATCATCATTAATATATAAGCTACATTGGGATCGCTTATATAGGATAAAAATCTATATTTGAAAGGCATTTCTATTATGTTTTTTTTCTTGCCTTTGAGGTTTAAGGTTACCTTGCCCTTTTTTGTTTCCACAACCCTTCCCTCTATGCCTTCTATCAATCTTTCCATATCCTCTGCTACAATATCTATCACATTTTTATCAAGGGCATCCTTGGCAGTGATGGATGCGCTCTCTTTTACTGCCTTGGCTGCCCATTCGGCATTTCTACCTCTTTTCATGGCAATGCTTCTTGCATAAGCCTCTGCATCCTTTACAACCTTTGACATCATCACCTTGTCTTCTTTATCCTTACCAATAGAAACAGGGTGTGCTGCGCCCACATTTGTTCCCGGTGCCATGGCAGCTATATGTGCAGAAAGCAATATGATACTCCCTGCAGAAGCAGCCCTTGCACCAGAAGGTGATACATAGACTATAACAGGGATATTAGAATCCATAATAGCCTTTACTATCTCTCGCATGGATGTATCAAGACCCCCTGGGGTATCAAGGAATATTATAAGTGATGCTGCATCGTCCTTTTCGCTTCTACTGATGGATTCCATTATAAAACCTGCCACAGGGGGGTTTATAGCACCGCTTATGGTGATTGCATTTATGCCTTTTTGAGTATTATTATTTTTGATTACCTTTTTTTCTGCTGCAAATAGATGGATTGAGAAAATCAAAAACAAGATTATATAAAAAGCTCTAAAAAAAATCTTTAAAGAATATTTCTTCATTTGCCAAAAAACTTATCCCTTAATCTCATCTCTACAATGGGTGGCACAAGATCCTTTACAGAGCCTCCAAAACTTGCCACCTCCTTTATGGTTCTTGAGCTTATAAAAAAATAGTCCTTACTGGTCATCATAAATATTGTGTCCATATCCTGATTAAGGTTTCTGTTCATAGATGCCATCTGAAATTCATATTCAAAATCACTCATTGCCCTCAATCCCCTTATCACAAACCTGGCGTTCACTTTCTTTACATAGTCAACAAGTAGCCCTTCAAAGCTATCTACTATTACATTCTTGTTTCCATTGACAGATTCCATTATCATTTCTTTGCGCTCATCTACAGAAAAAAGTGCCCTCTTCTCAATATTATAGGCAACGGCAACTATAACAGTATCAACAAGTTCAAGTCCCCTCATTAGTATATCAAGGTGACCATTAGTAATTGGGTCAAACGAACCAGGATAAACAGCAACAGTTTGTCTCATTGATTTATCTCTCCTTGAATAATTTTAATTTTAGAGAACAGATTGCTCTTAATTATCTCAATAATAGTATCACCGTATCTTTTTTGTTTTAAAATACGCCATGCCCCTGAAATGTTATTATCTAACATCTCTCTCTTAGAAGACTCAACAATAAAAATACTTTCATTATCATAAATGGTATTTTTTTCCAGAAGCTTCATGGTGGCCATTATAAAACCCTTTTCATAAGGAGGATCCATAAATATAATATCAAAGATATCACCTGTGTTATAAAGGAAAGGTATTGCATGGAATACATCCATGTTTATGATTTTGCATATTTCATTCACACGGAGGCAAGAGGCATTTTCTTCTAATTTTCTCGCCATTTTATGATCTATTTCCACCATGGCTGCCATAGATGCACCCCTGCTCAAAGATTCAAAAGCCAGTATCCCGGAGCCGGAAAAGAGGTCGATCACTTTTTTATTCTTAATATCTCCTAACATATTAAATACAGATTCCCTGACCTTTGATGATGTGTGCCTTGCATCTATATCATCGTCAGCTACAACAAATCTGCCTTTCATTGAACCGCCTGTTATCCTTATCCTTCTCATGTGTGGGCAAACAGTAAATCCCCTGTCCTTTTGATCCTTTCTATACCTTTTATCTCATCTGCTTCAAGATTCAATATCACCATATTTATATCTCTATATCGCTTTTGCAATATATCTATATAATATTCCTGCATATTCTTTCTTTTTTTATGAAATTCACAATCTGCCTCTCTTACCACATGATTTATGATTATGTTTTCTACATACAGGTCATTCTGGCTAAACTCCTCTATTATCCTGTCAGTAAGTCTTACCCCGAGTGCTTCAGGTATGGTGATTATAATAAATTTTGTTGTTTCCCTATCCCTTATAAACTGAACAATCTTTTCAGATAGAGACTCCCAGCTACTTATGATCTCCAGCAGTGTCCTTTTTGATCCTTTTAAAGTAACAGCACCTTTTAGCTTTTCGAAATAATCATACATACTCATATAGAATTTAGTGGCTGCCTCCATATGTTTTAAAAAAAGATGAGGTAGCTGCAAAAGTCTTAGTGTATGGCCGGCAGGGGCAGTATCCCAGACAACTAAATCATATTTATCATCTTCAACAAGCTCAATAATAAAATTAAGCATGTATTCTTCCTCTATGCCCGGAGCAGTCCCTACATAATCAACAAAGTCATAATCAACCCTGGCAAATGAGGATATAACCTCGTATATCTCAGGACCAAATCTCTCCTTCCATCTTTTAAGGACTATATCAGATGATATCTCAAGGCCATAGAGATTAAATTCATGGGTAATCCTTGTTTCTTTATCGCCAATTTTTATATCAAAGATGTCGGAAAGTGAAGGCGTAGGGTCGCTGGAGATGAGTAGAACCCTTTTGCCATCCCTGGCAAACCTCAATGCTATGGAAGATGCGCATGTGGTTTTGCCTACCCCACCTTTTCCACCTACCATAAGGAGTTTTAGTTTGTCATCTTTTATATTAATAAGTCCCATATTCAAAAAAGTGTTTATAAGCTATTTTGCCTTAAATCATTTATGTTAAAAATAGGCCTAAATGTATATCCATTTGATTCTATTGCCTCTTTTCCACCTTCAAGCCTATCAAGGATGGCTATCAATCCCTTTACATGGTATCCTGCCTGCTCGGCAATCTCTATTGCCCGAAGTGAAGAACCACCGGTAGTAATTACATCTTCAAGTATAACTACATTCATGCCAGGTTTCAGATTTTTCGCACCTTCGATCCAGAGGCTTCTTCCGTGTCCCTTTGGTTCTTTTCTTATAAAAAAACCTGAGAGGCTATCTTTTTGATGGTATGCATATAAAACTACAGAACACACCAGAGGATCGGCACCAACGCTTACCCCTCCCACTGCCTCAATGTCGGTCATGTCTTTAACCATCTTATACATAATACTACCTGCCAGATACATACCCTCTGGATTAAGGGTGGTCTCACGGGCATCTATATAAAAAGAACTCTTTTTGCCGCTTTTTAGGATAAATTCACCTTCTTCATAAGATAACTTTTTCATGATATCAAGCAATCTTGCTCTTTCGTCCATCATAACGGTTCTCCTATTATTTTTATTGGTCAATTAAATGGATAGATTGTGATCTTGTTTCTTATGCTTTTTTATATCTTTCCATTTCATCTTTGAAAAATTCAATTATCTCCTGATCAATCAAAAACAGGTTTATCTCCTTTAAAGTGGTATCTTTGGTATTGATAAATCGAACTATCTCCTCTGTTATAATAGAGGCGCATCTATCTTTTGGAAAACCGAATATACCTGCACTGATAGCGGGCAGGGAAATGGATTTAAAACCCTTGTCATGGGCAAGGGAGAGGGTGCTCTGTATGGCACTCCTTAATTTTTTCTCCTCATCACCTTCACCCCACCTTGGTCCAACAGTATGTATTACATATCTTGCCTTTAAGTTCCCACCAATAGTTATTACAGCAGAACCAACAGGACAGAAACCTATACGATTACTCTCCTCTTGAATAATATTACCTCCTTTACGGACAATTGCTCCGGCTACACCTCCTCCATGTTGCAGATAGGAATTTGCCGCATTCACAATGGCATCGGCTTCGCTTTCTGTGAGATCACCTTTTATAATCCTGATTAAAGTGTCTTTAATCTCTATTTCCTTTAGATTCTCCATTCTTTCTCCTCATCTGTTTTGAATCATAGCTGTATTTTAATATAAAATCAACACAATGAAAAATAAAAAATTCTTGAAGTAATAAAGCAAATATAGATTCAGATCGCCTATTTGTTTATTTATTAGCGATATCTTTAACAATAAGGTCATTCTCCCTAATATTAATATTCAATGTTTTACCTGTATTTTCACCAAAAAAACGGTAGAGCCCTGCAATAAGATAATTTAATAGATATCTTATGTCGTCATCCTCCCCTGTAATGGATGACTCACCTAACCAGAGAATGGTGTTTTTACCCTCTTTTCTGTAGTCTTCACCATCTACCAGTTTGAGAGAAAGCCATTTATCTGTAACTGTAATTGTAGTTGGAACATATTTTGTAGTATCAGGTATATAAATCGTAGAGTAAGATGTTCCTTTTGGGCCTGTCCTTGTAACAGTTGCTGTCTGTCCTGGTGTATACAAAGGCATGGTGCTCGTTATGGTCCTTTCATGGCCTATTCCATAACCATAGAGCATAAAATATTTTGCCTTATCATATCCTGTTAAATCAAAGCCTTTGAGTCTAAGCATGTTACTCAATTTTCCAATAAACTCCTTTTCAAGAAGAGGGTTTTTTGTATTAGCATCTTCAACAATGTGTAATGTAGTTCCCGGTGAAATAGCCAAAGGTTTAGATGGGTCTATATAGCTATTTACCTTCACAGTATAATATGTGGCACAACCTTGCATAAAAAGCACTATCAAGGCCAGGAGAATCTTTATGAAATAATTTTTTATTTTCACAACTTTCCCTATAACAATTTTCTTCATATATCATTCCTCCTTTTATGATTGTGACATATCAATTTTTACAGCTCTCTCCTTGATCTCCAATATATCCTTTTTACTCACCATAGATTTAGTTTATGCCAGATGCTATAGTTTTTATTAGAGGGACATGTTTTTTAACAAGCCTTTTTTCCCTGCGATAACTGTCTATCATGGCATCTATCATGCAAACCTGCCCTTCAAGGGCGAATTTAAAAACAATAAAACCGGAGATAAGACCACCCAAACCCTATACAATACCGATGAAGATACCAAGCAATGTTCTTTTCCATATACGTTTTATTTGCCTTATTCCTGGAGATTCATTTATTTTGATCATGTTTTCATTATACCACAATATATTTTTACATTTTCTTTGAAATTACTGTGATTTAGCAATAGTAGATTTTCATAAGACCTCGAAAAATTAATACTTGTTTTTTCTTGAAATTTTTTTTTAAAATTCTCAATATTATAGAAAATAGATAATTTAAAAAAAGAGATAACATTCAAGAGGTTTTACTATATGAAAACAGGTGTTTTTTTTCACAATGAATTCAAAAATAGAGACTGGCCAGTAATAGGAGATAAATTCAGAAATTTTCCTCTTGTTTTAAGGGATGTATTGAAACTGCCAAATGTAGTGTATTTTGAATCAAAACCTGTGGATGAAGAGATACTTTTAAATACCCACACCTATGCCTATATTCAGGAGGTGAAACGTAGCTGGTATTATAAAGGCGCCTCCCTTGCTGTGGGTGGTTGCGTAGAGGCAGGAGAAAAGATTTCAAAGGGCGAATTAAAAAATGCCCTTGTATTCTCTGTAGGTGCTGGCCATCATTCAGGTCCTTCCTCCGGCTGGGGTGGGACGTATCTTTCATGCTCAGGGCCTACCATAAAAAATATAATAAAGCTCACAGGTGAAAAAAGATTTGCCATCCTTGATACAGATTGCCATCATGGTGATGGGACAAGGGCTGTTTTTGAAGGTAATCCCCATGTCCTCCATGTCTGTTTTTGTAGTTATAATAATGTCATTGAGGATGGAACAAAGATTGATGTGGATGTTTGGGGAAGGACATCAGATGATGAGTACCTTGATAAAGTTCGCTCTGAATTTTTTCCCAGGCTGGAGAATTTTAAGCCTTTTATGATTCTCCACAATTTAGGTCATGATACTGCCCAGGGTGATTATGGAGATATCGGCCTGACAAGGGACTTTTATCTCCAACTTGTAAAGGAAGTAAAGGCGTGGGCAGAAAAGGTATGTGAAGGTAGATATCTTATTATTACCCATGGTGGATACAGGGCTGATAATGCCGAGTATATATTCCCAAAGGTGGTGGAGATACTGGCTAATCAATCTCCATAACCCAGAAAACATTTGCAACAACCCTCCTTATTGTAGTTTTTTTAATTTGATACCTTGGGAAAAGACCTCTTTCTCTAAAGACTTTGATGATTTACTTGATAAAAAAATATTTCATTTTATCATTGACAACATTTTTTAAAATTTTTTAAAATTAATTAATATATTCGCATAAACGAATATATGCATTAAAGAGACGTTATATGGATAATATAGCCCAAATATACAAAGCCCTTTCTGAGGAGATAAGGCTAAGGATTATCACGCTTTTGACCCATGGTGAACTATGTGTATGTGACCTTATGGAGATATTTCAAGAAACCCAATCAAAGATATCAAGGCATCTTGCCTATCTAAAGCATTCAGGATTTGTAAAAAGCAGGCGGGTTGGAACATGGATGCATTACTCACTAAAAGAGCCTATGGATAAACACATAGAAGCACATATTTCTTTTATAAAGGAATATCTGTCAGATATGGATTTATATAAAGAAGATGTTAAAAAGATGGAAGAGGTAAAACAAATGAAACTTTGCGAGAAACAAAATACACCATCACGTAAAAATAAAAGGTCTCAAGTTTAAAATGAATAAAGGGCAAGAGCATGACAAAAGAGCATCTGGGAAAACAACTCTCTTTTCTTGACCGCTATCTCACCATCTGGATATTCCTTGCCATGTTTATTGGGGTGGGATGGGGTTATGTATTCCCAGGAGTGGTAGATTTCTGGAACCGGTTTCAATCAGGGACAACAAATATCCCTATTGCTATAGGTCTTATCCTTATGATGTATCCCCCTCTTGCAAAGGTTAAATATGAAGAATTAGGAGAGGTTTTTAAAAACTGGAGGGTATTATTACTCTCTCTTATTCAAAACTGGATAGTAGGGCCAATTTTTATGTTCATCCTCGCCATTATATTTTTAAGAGGTTATCCAGAATATATGATAGGACTTATCATGATAGGACTTGCAAGGTGTATTGCCATGGTCATTGTATGGAATGACCTTGCAAAAGGTGATACCGAATACTGTGCAGGCCTTGTGGCATTTAATTCCATATTTCAGGTGCTCTTCTTTTCTGTATATGCCTATATTTTCATCACGGTTCTTCCTCCATTGGTTGGCCTTAAAGGCGTGGTTGTAAATATAACCATAGGACAGATCGCAGAGAGTGTCTTTATATACCTTGGCATACCCTTCATAGCAGGTGTTATAACACGTTTTACCTTTATAAAAATAAAGGATAAAAAATGGTATAATGAAAGATTCATACCAAAAATAAGCCCTATTACTTTGATTGCCCTCCTTTTTACCATACTTGTCATGTTTTCCCTGAAGGGTGAATATATAGTAAAGATACCCCTTGATGTAGTCCGTATAGCCATCCCTTTACTTATATATTTTGTTGTCATGTTCATTTTTTCTTTTTACATGAGCACAAAGGCAAAGGCACATTACGGACAGGCTGCAACACTATCTTTTACTGCTGCATCCAATAACTTTGAACTTGCCATAGCCGTTGCAGTGGCAGTATTCGGCATCAATTCAGGGCAAGCATTTGCAGCAGTGATAGGCCCACTCGTTGAGGTGCCTGTTCTTATAAACCTTGTGCATCTGTCTCTTTGGATAAAAAGAAAATATTTCCCTTATGCATTAGAAACACCCACAGGGGTATGTTACATCACATGCAACCCTGACTCTGAAACAAGATAAAAAACCAAACTGAAATATTGAGGGGATCAATGCAAAAGAAAAACCAGAAGATAATCATAGAATTTTATAGATATGAAAAAGAAGGTGCTACCTGTTGTAGATGCAGAGATTCAACAGATATTGTGATAAAGATTGTAAGAGAATTCAAGCATAAAAACCCTGAAATAGAGATCGATCTGAAGGAGATTTTGCTGGATGAAGATGGAATTGACATTTCTAATAAAATAAAAATAGATGGAAAGGATATAAGGGATGTGGTAGGTGAAAAAGGTAAAATCTTAACTGATTGTCCATCATGTAGTGGATTAATAGGTAGAGATACAATATGTAATTCTTATATCTATAAAGGTAAAATTTTTGATAGCATACCTGAAGAAATGCTTCGAGAGGCCATTGAGAAGGTAATTTCTCAAAAAAAATGAAATTATGGAAAACAATTAAGAAAGACTCTGAAGGTATACTAAAATTAGAATTGGCGTTTATAGGGTAATATTCAAGATAATTGATGAGAATACCATTTCTACCATTATATCTATATCCTACTATTAGAGTCAATTATGTTAGATTTTGTGTTCTAGCCTTGCTTAACTTAACCGATTTGAGACCTTAGAAAAATTCTCTTTATAAGCAAAATTATTTTTATCCACTTATGATTTTTTTGATTGCCTAATATCAATGCGTTTTGATATGATTTCTCAAAATTAGAGTTTTAGAGAATAAGATTTAAACCAGGAGATTTAATGAAAGAAAAAAAGATATGGCATGCACTTCATGGCAACGATGTAATAAAGATACTTGATTCGGATATAGATAAAGGGTTAAGTAGAGATGAGGTTCAAAAGCGATTCAATATATATGGATACAATGAGCTACAAAAAGAAGAAAAACTCTCTCCATTGGCCCTCTTTTTTAGTCAATTTAAAAACATATTAACAATCATACTTCTTATTGCCACTATCCTATCTTTTGTTGTGGGAGAACCTGTAGATGCCATATTCATCCTTATTATAGTATTTTTTTGCGCTATTCTGGGTTTTATTCAGGAGTTCAGGGCAGAGCGTGCCCTTGAGGCATTAAAGAATATGCTCTCCCCTACAATAACCATTCTTAGGGATGGGAAAGAAGAGGAGATAGTATCAAAGGATATAGTTCCTGGTGATATACTCCTTCTTGAGGCTGGAGATAAGGTTCCAGCCGATGCTCGAATATTAGAGGCGCATGCCATGAGATGCGACGAGGCCCCCCTAACAGGGGAATCTATGCCTGTCACTAAGATATCAGAACCTCTTTCTGAAAAGACAACTATGGCAGATAGAAAAAATATGGTCTTTGCAGGAACAACTGTCCTCTATGGAAGGGGAAAGGCAATCGTTACTGCAACAGGTATGAATACAGAATTTGGTAATATTGCTGGTGAGATGATGTCTGTTAAATCAGAAAAGACACCTCTTGAAAAAAGAACAGAAGAGATCGGTAAATGGCTGGGCATCATCTCTCTTGGTATATGTGTGTTAGTTGCTGTGGTAAGTATTATCAGAGAAGTTTTTTCAGGTGGCAGGATTGATCTACCTTTTATTGTCACCATGGTCATGTTTGCGGTTGCCCTGGCAGTTGCCGCAGTCCCTGAAGCCCTGGCAGCAATAGTTACAGGGGCCCTTGCCATAGGGATGCGTCAAATGGCAAAAAAGAATGCCCTTGTAAGAAAGATGCCTGCTGTTGAAACACTTGGTTGCACAACCGTTATATGTTCTGATAAAACCGGGACACTTACAAAAGGAGAGATGACTGTAAGAAGGCTATTCTTTGATGGCAAGACAATGGAGGTCACAGGTGCAGGATATATTCCTTCAGGAGAGATAAAGGTTTCAGAAGGTATTGACCTGAAGGCAAATGAGGGATTCAGTCTTTTTCTTAAAGGTGGGGTTCTATGTAATGATTCTGATCTATATACATCAGAAGGAAAATGGTTTATTAAAGGAGACCCTACTGAGGCAGCTTTGCTTGTCGTTGCATCCAAATCAGGGATAAATATCAATGATCTAAAGATTAAAAATCCAAGAATTGAAGAACTTCCTTTCAGTTCAGAGAGAAAAAGAATGACAACTATCCATGATATAGAAGGAAAAGGGAAAATTGCCTTTACGAAAGGTGCCCCTGAAACTATCCTAAATAGATGCACACACATTTATAAAAAAGATGAGATAAGACTGATATCAGACGAAGATAAAAAGGAGATATTAAAGGTAAATGAGGAGATGGCAAATAATGCCTTAAGGGTCTTAGGTATTGCCTACAAAAAAATTGTGGAAGTATGCGAATGTTCAGAAGATACTACTGAGAATGGCTTGATATTCCTGGGTCTATATGGCATGATGGACCCTCCAAGGGAAGAGGCTATTGAGGCAATAAATGTTTGTAAAAGTGTTGGCATCAAACCTATTATGATAACAGGAGATCATAAATTAACAGCAGTGGCAGTAGCAAAGGAGATGGGCATTGCAAAAGACGGGGATATATTTTTAACCGGAGAAGAACTTGAAAGTATGCCCGAGCATGAATTTGAAAAGATTGTCGATAAAGTTACTGTTTATGCAAGGGTATCACCATCAGATAAGCTAAAGATTGTAAGGGCGTGGAAAAATAGAGGTGAAGTGGTTGCCATGACAGGCGATGGGGTGAATGATGCACCTGCATTAAGACATGCAGATATTGGAGTGGCCATGGGTATTGCAGGAACCGAGGTGACAAAAGAGGCAGCAGATATGGTTCTTACTGACGATAACTTTGCTACTATAGTAAAGGCAATAGAATTGGGCAGGTGGATCTACGATAACATAAAAAAATACCTTACATATCTATTGAGATGCAATATCACAGAGGTGGCTGTTATTGGTGGGGTGGTGATGATATTAGGGCCTGAATACCTACCTCTTATGCCAGCTGCAATACTATATATAAATCTTGCTACAGATGGTCTTCCTGCACTTGCCCTTGGTGTGGCACCACCTGATCCTGATATAATGAAAAGACCGCCCAGAGATCCTCAAGAAGGTGTCTTCACATGGGATGTAAAGAGCTTTATACTCCTTGCCCTGTTTATTGAGATACCTTTCTTTTATTATCTCTTTTTCCATGACTTAAACGATATCACCTATGCAAGGACGGAGATGTTTTTTCTTTTTATAGTCCTTGAAATGATAATAGCCCTTAACTTCCGTTCCATGAGGTATAGCATATTTGAGGCACCGCCTCATAAATGGCTTCTTCTGGCAATTGCTTGGGAGCTAATACTTATAACCGTTCTTATTCAATTCCCTGTAGTAAGAGATGCATTTGGTATCAACATGCCCCCTATTTCCATGCTTGCACTTATCTTTGGATTTGGACTTATTGTTTTTATTTCCATGGAGGTGGTAAAAAGAATTCTTAAGAAAAAGCTGTCCCAGATAAAACCTCGAAGGATCTAATAGAGTTCATAAAGTTATCAATAAATGCTGGGTAATTTCAAATTAAAAACATTGTTTATTTTAGACCCTTTTTCTATCTTTTCTTTTTCATGGGTCTCGATAAATTTTATATACTCCTTCATGAGGACACACCTGCAATCTCTTATTTTAACCTCTTAATCTAAGATATAATCCCAGTGCCTCAAGCATTGAAATGATTTCATCTATGGTCTCTCTGGTGGGTTTTTTGCCTGCAGAATAAAGTTCTGCCATGATCTCATAAAATAGTTAAAACAATCTTTGTTCCTTCAGGCCTGGTCAATTGTTTTCACACAACAAGAAGCTTTTTTCCATTCTGCTCACTGGTTAGAATATACCTGAAAATTATCAGTTAGTTCCACTGATGTCTGATCCCCTTTAATTGCTTCTAATGTTATTTTGCCTTATATACTGCTTTATGGTTTCTTTCTGTGCTTTTTGTCATTGCTTCTGCCCCTTACTGTTGTTGTCATATTATAGAGCAATAAAACCATCTATGTTACTGTCTTAAATTATTAAAGCATTTATTTTCAAAGGCTTAATTGGGATATAGAGAAGAAAAAGTACAATAAAAAACTTTGCCTAAATTTAAACTCCTTGAACCACATAACCTTTATTGAGTGATCAGACTTCTTTTTCAAAAGACGATACAAGCCTTTCTAAAATCTCCCTCTCCTCTACGGTAGCCAGGAGGATCATATTCATGTCCTTCTCTAAAATAGTATCTGGTGGAGGGTTATAAATCCATTTGCCATCTGAGTTTCTCAATGCCACAAGGAGTGCATTTCCCATACTCCTGAAATCTATATCGCTTACCTTTTTTCCCACAAAAGGGGACTCTTTTGGGATCTGCACTTCATCAACCCTTAAATTTGACTCTTTATCTCTCAGCATCTTATCCAGAAAATTTGTTACATTAGGTCGCACCATCTCTGATGCCATCCTTAATCCACCGATATAGTTCAGGGCAACTACTGCTTCTGCGCCTGCCATCTTTAGCTTTTCAAGATTTTTTGTATCATTACAACGGGATACCACCCTTAACGATGGGTTCATTTGTTTAGCAGTAAGGACAATAACTATATTATCATTATCTGAGTTGGTAGTAGCAAAGAGCCCCTTTGCTCTTGCTATATTTGCTTTTTCAAGGATCTCGTTTTCAGTGGAGTCTCCTACTATCAAATCTACGTTTATATTGTGCATCTGAAGTATATCAAGTTTATTTTCATGGAGGTCAATAGCTACCAGAGGCCTCCTTGTCTGATAAAGCTCATTAACAATATAGAGACCTACCATACCTATACCACACACAATATAATGGTCTCTCAACCTCTCTATCCTCTTTTCCATCCTCCTCCTCCTGAAAACCTCTTTTAATTCACCCTCCACTATATAGGCAGCAAGGGTGGTGAAAAGATAGGCTATTACACCTGCACCGAGAAATATAAATATAATGGTGAATATCTTACCTGCAGGGCTTGTATCTATACCTGCATAATCTCCATAGCCAACAGTAGATATGGTTATGGCGGTCATAAAAAGTGCATCAAGTATGGTTGTCTTTTCGCTGCCTGTTAATTTAAAACCTAAAGTGCCTGCTATTATAATGAGCAGGATTATTATGAGCATCTGTTTGAGTCTTTTGGGAAACATATCTATCGATTATACGTTATTATAAAAAAATATTACAAAATTTTTATTTGATAGCCTGCCCTACAAGTCTTTTTGCCCTGTGGGCAGGCTATTATATTTTTTATTTTAATACCGACTTTTTGAACTCTTCAATTCCAATACGTTCGATAAAACGTGCTGTTCTCTCTTTACCCTTTGAGTTTTCCCTATAGTAATCAAAACACCTCTTGGCAAGCTCTATCACCTCTTCTGTACTTATATCCTCTGCAATAACATCACCAATCCTTGGTCGCGCACCTGAGTTTCCACCGAATGTTACTGTCCATCCATTCTTTTTTCCAAATGCACCAAAATCCTTAACAAGACCTTCGCCACAATTGAAAGGACAACCTGAAATGCCTATCTTTGCCTTGGCAGGCAATGGAGTTCCAACAAAAAGATTTTCAAGCCTTCCGCCCAGGTCAAGGGAGTCCTGAATGCCGAACCTGCATACTGTAGTCCCAGGACATGCCTGGACATAATGGACACATACCTCAATGGCAGGACCTACATCCATACCCAACTCTTTCCATATCTCATTAACTGACTCTGGTTTTATCCCCACCAGGGCCAAACGCTGGGCAGAGGTGATTTTAATGATGGGTATACTATGCTTTCTTGCTACATTTGCTATTTTCTCGAGGATATCAGGGGTTACAATACCAAGTGGCATCCTTGGTACTATTGCATAGGTCTGTTTATCTCTTTGAAGAATAGCACCTTTTAACTCATCAGCCATAAAAACCTCCTTTTTTTTAATATATTTAATATATCCTTTTAAACGATCTAAATCTATCTAAAATTTCAAAACACCGTCTATCTCCTCTTCTGGGACATCAAAGACAGTGTTTGGCCCAGGCAATTGCTCCTTTAAGAAGAATCCAGGTAGACGGTCATCTTTGGATGTAAACCCTGCCATGTCATTGAATCTCTTCTCTGTTTTTAATACCTCGGCACCCAGTTCAAGGAGATAATTTTCATTATATTCAATCCCTGTGATGGCAGATGCACAATTGATAAGGCTCTTCTGAAGGTCTGGTATATCGAGAAGGGGCAATGAGGCAAAAAGGCAAAAACCAAGACTGTCTATGGCTGCAAAATATCTCTGGAGAAAGGATGACATAGGTCCCTGGCCTGTAGGTGCTGAGGGATTATATTCAGGGTTAGCAGGGCTCGGAAGGGCATTTCCGCATGTATGGTCTGCGCCCATGGGAGATGTGGCATATGTAACCCCTGTGCCTTTTAATACCCTTGGGTCATATGCAGCCAGAGACTGTCCCTTCACATGGGGTATCCTTGATACACCAAGGTGGTTGCCTGTATAAAGGCATCCGTTACCTATCATCATGCCTTTATCAGATCTTATATCCCCTATGATTGCATATACTGATTTTCCATCTCCCCAAGGTATTATACCTGCCTCCATGGCACATGCAATGGCAGCTCCAACCTCCATGGTATCAAGACCAAGGTCATTACATAAACGATTAATTAAAGCAATATCATCAAGATTATTTATCATGCAGTTTGAACCCACAAGACCTATGGTCTCATATTCAAGGCCTGATACTATCTCTTTGCCTCCTTCATCTGTGTATATATTGGAACAACCTATTATGCAGCCGTTCATACACCTGTGTGTCTGGTTACTACCAGGTCTTTTAGACATGACCTCAACCATACATTCTCCAGATATCTTTTCTGCATCTGCAAACTGTCCCATAGAATAATTCTTAGTAGGTAGCGCAGAGACAGCGTTTATCATCATGACAAGTATGGGTGTACCAAAGACCTTAAGACCTTCTATTAAGGGATGGGACAATATGCCTTTTGTCAGTCCTAACACTGCATCCTTTAATACCTCTGGATTTGCTACCTCTACACCAGAAGCCTCTGTATCATCTATGATCAATGCCTTGAGGTTCTTAGAACCCATGACTGCACCAAGGCCACCACGAGCTGCAGCCCTTATCTTGAAATCAGGGGTTGTTACAGAGATATTTGCTGCCTTTAGTTTCATCTCACCGGCAGGACCTATACTCATAAGCCCTATATTGTCTCCGTATTCTCCCTTTAGTCTATCAATAAGTTCATAATTACCAATGCCTTTGAGATTGTCTGCCTCTATAAAACGGACATCGTATCTATCTATCTTTACCAGTATTAAATTCTCTGATATACCTTCTAAGACTATTGCTGCAATCCCCAGCCTTGCCAGTTTTTGAGCCACTGTCCCACCTGCATTGGTCTCTTTTATGGTGCCTGTAAGGGGGCTCTTGGCACCGATGGAGATTCTACTGTTATTTGGGGCTATGGTTCCTGCCAATATACCTGGGGCAATGACAAGCTTGTTTTCCTTCCCTAACGGGTCTGCCTTAGGTGGCACTTCATTACATATAATATTGGATGTGAGACCCCTGCCGCCGAGGTTGGAATATGGCGATGTGATGGCTTCATAATTAAAGGTCTTAGTATTTAGGTTTATACGTAGGATTTTTTTCATGGAATATCCTCCTCTATTAAAATAAAGATTAAATCTTACTCGAAACCTTTTTATGACAACAAATACAAGGCCTTAAACAAAAATCATATAAACATTATCAAGAATTTAGCCTTCCGGTTTAATAAACTATAGTATCATTATTTCATAACTTGTCAAGCTTATGATGTGATTTAAAAGCAGGGTTTTATCGAATTACGGAATCTTTTCATTTTTTATGGCAAAATTAACACTAATCTGTTTTAGCGGTGAAATCCATGGCAAATAATTCCATCTGTTCCATATCCATTTCCTTAGGAAAGGGGACGAAATAATCCCCTGTAAAACAGGCATCGCAGAAGGCGTAATCACCATCTCCTATGGCCCTTTTCATATCATCTACTGTAAGATATCTCAATGAATCACAATTCATATATGTCTTAATTTCATCTATAGTATGGGATGCAGCAATTAGCTGTTTTCTCGAGGGTGTGTCAATGCCGTAGAAGCATGGATATGCTGTAGGTGGTGAACTTACACGGAAATGTATCTCCCTTGCTCCGTAATATCTGAGCATGGATATGATCTTTCTCGATGTGGTAGCCCTGACAATAGAATCATCTATTACCACGATACTCTTTCCTGAAACCAGATCATGGATGGCATTGTGCTTGAGTTTTACACCAAAATGCCTGATAGATGGTTCAGGCTCGATAAATGTCCTGCCTACATAATGATTTCTTATGAGACCGAGCTCAAAAGGAATGTCTGAGGCCTGAGAGTATCCTATGGCTGCACCTATACCTGAATCAGGTATGGGAATCACTATATCAGCCTCTATGGAATCGCCTCTTGCAAGCTCTCTACCCAATGCCTTTCTTATGGTATATACGGTTCTGCCGAACATGAAGCTGTCGGGCCTTGCAAAATAGATATATTCAAATATGCAGTGTCTTCTTTGCACCTTTTTAAAAGGAAAAAAACTCTGCAACCCCTTTTCATTTATAACCAGTATCTCTCCTGGTTCTACCTCTCTTAAAAACTCTGCCTCGATCAAATCAAAGGCACAGCTTTCACTGGATACCACATATGAATCCTTTAGACATCCAAGGCTTAAGGGCCTAATCCCGTATGGATCCCTTGCTGCAATAAGCTCATTATTGGCAAACAAGACAATAGAATAAGAGCCCTTCATTTCATTGAGGGCACCTATTAGCTTTTCTACCATGGCAGGCTCTTTCGACCTTGCCATAAGATGGATTATCACCTCTGTGTCAGTGGTGGTTTGGAAAATAGAACCTATTTCACTCAATTCATCCCTTATGATACGGGCATTGGTAAGATTTCCATTATGGGCGACGGCAAGATAACCCCTTTGATACTCCACTAAAATAGGTTGCGAATTCTTCAGGTCGCTTGACCCTGCAGTAGAATATCTCACGTGACCTATGGCAGTGTTGCCTTTTAGGGTTTTTAATGCCTCTGCAGTAAATACATCTGATACAAGCCCCATCTGTTTATGAATGTGCGCCTTACCATCTTCAAAACATGCAATGCCTGCGCTCTCCTGCCCCCTGTGCTGGAGGGCATAGAGTCCAAGATAGGTAATATTTGCTGCATCTTTGTGATTATATATTCCGAATATACCGCACATTTAAAAATATATCACAGGTTATATAACAATTTTAATTTTTTTGATAGCATATGATGTCTTATACAATCTTTTTTTAAGGGATAGCTCTGGGGTTGCACCCAGAGCTAAATATACAAAGGCATTTTGCTAAATTATAGGCAGATACCGCTCAAGCTCATAGGGTTGAATCCTTATCCTGTAATCATCCCATTCCACCTTTTTGCTCTGTATGAGTTCTCCGAATAAATGTTCGCCCAATGCCTCTTTTAAGATCTCGCTTTTTTCTGCCAGTTCTATGGCCTCTATAAGACTACCTGGAAGTTCTGTGATGCCCATATTCTGTCTTTCCTCTGGTGAGAGATGATATACATCTATCTCGGTAGGTTCAGGAAGTAAATATTTTCCTTCAATACCCTTTAGACCTGCAGTAAGCATGGCAGAGAAGGCAAGATAGGGGTTACATGCAGGATCAGGGGAGCGCAATTCTATCCTTGTTGCCTTTTCCTTTCCAGGTTTATACATAGGGACCCTTACAAGGGCAGAACGGTTTCTTCTTGCCCAACAGATATAGACAGGTGCCTCATAACCAGGGACGAGCCTTTTATATGAATTTACCCACTGATTGAGCACCAATGTTATCTCCCTTATGTGTGTAAGAAGCCCTGCTGTATATGTCTTTGCATCTTCAGATAGGTGGTATTTATCCTTTGGGTCAAAAAAGGCATTCTTATTGTTTTTAAAAAGTGATTGATGGGTATGCATACCACTACCATTTTCACCGAATATGGGCTTTGGCATAAAGGTTGCGTATACACCGTATTTCTTTGCAATCTCTTTGACCGTAACCCTGTATGCCATAACTGTATCTGCCATCTCAAGGGCATCTGTGTATCTCAGATCTATTTCATGTTGCGAAGGTGCTATCTCATGGTGTGAATATTCTACGCTTATACCCATCTCCTCCAGTGCCAGTATGGTATCCCTTCTTAGGTCTTCTGCGGCATCGGCAGGATAGTCAAAATACCCGCCCCTATCCAGGATCTCTGTGGCACTGTCTGATTTAAAGTAAAAGAATTCGAGTTCTGGTCCGAGATAGAAATTGGTATATCCCATGTTCTTCATCTTTTCTAATGCCTTTTTGAGTGCATAGCGAGGGTCACCTTTATATGGACTCCCATCAGGCTCATATATATCACAGAACATCTTTGCAGTGGCCTTTTCCTTTGGTCTCCATGGGATAAGGGTAAATGTCTTTGGATCAGGGATGGCAACCATGTCACTCTCATCAATCCTTGCAAAACCCTTGATGGATGAACCGTCAAATCCCATACCCTCATCAAAGGCTGCTTCAAGTTCATCTACATGGATGGCAAAACTTTTAAGTTGTCCTAAAATATCGCAGAACCAGAACCTTATAAATCTTACATCCATCTCCTTTACCAGCTTCATTACATCCTGTTTGTCTCTTGGTCTTTCCATAGTATAAAACCTCCTTATAATTTTATTGAAGTCTTGTTTCCATTATGGAGAAAAACGCCTCATAGAACAACCAAACCCTATTTATGTATGAATTATAGTATTTTTCTGTGCCGATATTTATATCCTCATAATCCCATCTATCCTTAAACCAGTCTCTTATCATCTCAGAGGTTACCTCTGGATGAAACTGTAATGCATAAGAGCCCTTATATTTAAATGCCTGATTGGAAAAATTATCTGAAAAGGCAAGCCAATGGCTATCTTTGGGTAGGTCAAAGGTATCGCCATGCCATTGAAAGACCTTTATATTATTCGATATGTTTTGAAAGTTTTTAAAACAAAGGTCTTTAACGCCTTCCTCTGTAATCTTTAGATCACACCATCCAATCTCTTCTTTGCCACTGGAATAGACCTTTGAGCCTAAGACATGGGCAAAAAGCTGTGCTCCAAGGCATATACCGAGCACCTTTATGTCATGCAAAAGGCTATAGTCTATAGCCTTGGCCACTGTGTTTAGATATGAAAACTTCTCCATCTCATAGACACCCATAGGCCCACCCAAAACAACCATATATTTACTGTCCGGTGAAATATTTATGTCTTTTCCTTTGTATGCTTCTATAATCCTATATCTAAAATTGTGTGTAATTAAAAAAGGGAGTATGTTTCCAGGTCCTTCATTGGGGGCATTTTTAATTATGATGACGTCCATAGTGAAGATTTAAGCAATTGTCATGCCAGAAGAATGTGAATCATTAAGATAAAGATATTCTTTGAGGCTTTAAATCTATATCTGGTTCTTTTTCATATATTCTGCTATTATCCTTAAATAAAGGCGCATAAGATGGAGGTCATCCCTGATGGTCAATTGATTATGATCCATCTCCCATTGCCCTTCTATCTTATTTATCTGTATTTGTGCCTTATTAAGGATTAAATGGATATTTAGGGAGGCAGCGTGGTGAATGTCCTGTTTTTCGTTAAATAAATTCATTGAGGGGGAACTTTTTTTATTAAAATATAATATCTTTGCCGTATTTCCCATATGACACCTAAATTATATAGAGCAAAAAATATGCCATAATCCTTAATACATATGTCCATATAAGGGGCAATTTTTTTACAATTTTGTAATGTGTTACAAAAATGTAAAATCACAGGATACTGGGTAGGTTCTATTGGAATCTTACTGCGATCTTGCCTTTGAGGTATGATTTTATGTCCTTTATGGTTGTTTGTCTTCTATGTAATATACCTGCAGCAAGGGCTGCCTCTGCTTGGGTATTTGTAAAGACTTCAAGAAAGTGATAGGGTCCTCCTGCACCGCTGGAGGCAATAACCGGTATACGGACATTCTCTGATACAGCCTTTATGAGTTCTATGTCAAAACCCAGGTTTGTCCCGTCTCTGTCAATAGAGTTTAGTAATATCTCTCCTGCTCCGAGTTCTTCGCATACCCTTGCCAGTGTTATGGCATCTATATCCCTCGGTTCCCTCCCTCCTTTTATGGTGCACTGAAACCAGCAATATTTCTCACCATTTGGTCCTGGGATGTGGGTGGGGATAACATGATGTTGAACACTATAGGGGGATGCCACATACTGCCTTTTCGGGTCAATGGATATCACTACAGCCTGATTCCCATAGACCCTTGATATCTCTTCTATGGATGTTTTTCCCCTTAATCCATAATGGATAAACTGCTCTGTTATAAGCACTGCATCACTGCCTATGGATACCTTATCTGCCCCAGACCTGAAGTATATAGATGCCACATCAAGGGCACTATATTCTCTACCATCTCCATCAGTATATGATGTAATCCCACCTCCGATTGTTAGGGGGACAAACACATTGAGAGAAGTCTCTTTCAATACTTCGATCATGGGCATGTTAAGCAAAGGAAAATTTCTGAAACCTGTGATATTTAAAAAAGTTATCTCATCTGCACCTTCTTTGTAGTATTTCCTTGCCAGTTCAGGAGGTTTCCCCAATACCCTAACCTCTTTTGTCTCTATATCCCTTACATCATATTGGTCACCTTTTGTCACCACAAGCTCTCCTTTATCGGTCTCTCTCACATCCATACAGGCAATAATACGTTTGGCAAGGGCAGTCTTTTGGGAGATATGGGGAGGCATTGAAGGCACTGTATTCTCTGAAAGGAAGTTTTTTAGGATCCTAAGCCCTACTATACCGCTTTTTTCTGGGTGGAACTGGGTGGCTATGACATTTCCTGACTGGATTGCACTTACAAATTCCTCTCCGTAGTCGGTGGTGGTAAGGATACAGGAGCTATCATAAGGTTCAACTACATATGAATGGACAAAATAGAGGTATTCATCACCCTTTAAATTATTAAAGAGCACAGAGGGCTTTTTAGGTTTTATGCCATTCCACCCTATATGGGGAATAGGGAAGTCTGTTTTGAGCCTCCTTACCCTTCCCCTTAAGAAACCTATACCGGACACATTAGGGGATTCCTCGCTCTCTTCAAAAAGGGCCTGCAGACCAAGGCATATACCCAGATAAGGCCTACCTGAACGCAGATAATGCCTTAATGGTTCTATAAATCCCTTTTTTTCCAATGTATTTACCATCTCACCGAATGAGCCTACACCGGGAAAGATAAGCCTCTCTGCGTCATTTATCTGGTATGGGGACTCTACAAAAAGGACATTATAACCGAGATGTCTGATGGCATTCACAACACTGCGGACATTTCCTGCCCCGTAATCGAGGACTGTTACTGTCTTGTTTAGCATAATGGTTTTTAATATAAGATTTTAGGTTAGATAAATCAATGGAGAATTTATCCTTTAGTTACATCTATTTCTTTCATAATCCCATATTTCTGTATCTTGTAGCCTATCTGACGATGGGTTATACCCAATAGTCTTGCTGCCTTAGATTGATTGAAACTACACTTTTTCAATGCCTCTATAATCCTTTCTTTTTCAAGACGTTCCCTCTCTGCTATAAGGGAGTCATCGGAGAAATGACTTTTTAGTGTAACCCTGTCTTTTATGTAGGAGGGCAGGTCATCGGCTTTTATATTCCCCAGGTCATTCAATACAACAAGCCTTTCTATGGTATTCTCCAGTTCCCTCACATTTCCCTGCCAATCATATTCCATAAGGTGCTTCAATGCATCAGGTCTTACTGTGATATCTTTATTGTATTCTTTGTTGTATCTTTTCAGGAAAAAATCTACGAGGGGTGGGATATCCTCTTTCCTATCCCTCAATGGCGGTATGAATATAGGCACCACATTTAACCGCCAATATAGATCTTCTCTGAATTTACCCAACCTCACCATCTCCTCGAGGTTTCTATTTGTTGCTGCTACAACTCTTACATCTACATGGATAGATCTTGTGCCTCCCAAGCGCTCAAATGTATGCTCTTGTAACACCCTCAATAATTTTGCCTGTATGGGCATGCTTATATCCCCTATCTCATCAAGGAATATAGTTCCTTTGTTTGCCAGTTCAAATCTCCCAGGTTTTGTCCCTGCTGCACCGGTAAATGCACCTTTTTCATAACCGAACAGTTCTGCCTCAAGGAGTGTCTCAGGTAATGCAGCACAATTTAATGCTATAAAAGGCATATTTGCCCTATCGCTTTCATAATGGACTGCCCTGGCAATGAGTTCCTTACCTGTGCCGCTTTCTCCCCTCAAAAGGACATTTGCCCTGCTCTTTGCCACCTTGAGACAGGTCTTTATCACATCCTGCATCTTGTCAGATACAGATATGATATTGGGCAGGCTATATCTTGTTCTAAGTTCGGTGCTAAGTTCTTCCTTTTCCTTTCTCTGGCTTTCATAGGCACCGTAGATCTTTATTGCCTGACCTATAAGCGTGGCTATGATCTGCAAAACCCTTAAGTCTTCATCCACCGATACCATCTCATCAAATATCCTATCCACAGAAAGGACGCCGAGGATCTCATCTTTTATGGTGATGGGGACACATAAAAAGGAGACATTGTCCTTTTGAATCCTCGCCTTTGTTCTATTGAGAAATAAGGGCTCTTTGCCCAGATCGGGTATTACCATTGGTGAGCTTGATTCCACAACCCTGCCTACAATACCCTCTCCTATTCTATATTTACCCCTTGCTATCTGCTCTCTTGTAAGCCCATATGCCACTACAATTCTTAACTCGCCGGTGTTTTTGTCAAACAGCGTTACAGTCCCACGTTTCATTTCAAGCTGATCCGATAGCGTCTTCATGGCATGCAGGAGATTATTTTCCAGATCAAAGGAAGAATTGAGTATCATGCTCACATCGAGTAATGCTGCCAGTTCTGCATTCTTTCTCTTAAGCGTCTCTACCATGGATATTTTTTAACATATTTGTAGAAGAATTACAAATTTGTTTTAAAGCCACAGAAGTAAAAATTAAAAAAATACCTTTATTTTCATTTAGATATAAACCGGCACAGGATTTGATAAATACTAAAAAAAAATTTTATTCAGGAGGTTCTTATGAAAAAAAGGCACAGGTTGATAGTTTTGCTGGTTATCTTTCTTTTAGTGGGTATGGGACAAATCGCCTACGCTGAAGAGAAAAAGATGTTTCAGACTCTTTATCTTTAGGCGGTTATAATCAGTATATTTTCAGGGGATATGAGATAGGCAAACCAGGTCTTGTCCTCCAACCTGCCATGACCTTATCCATCATGGGTTTTTCTGTCACCATGTGGGGAAATCTCGATACAAACCAGAGAAATACAAAGACAGCTACGTTTAATAATGAGTTCAAAAAAGGCTGGAATGAGACCGACCTTACGTTGAGTTATACCTATTCCGTAAAGGATTTTTCTATCACAGGTGGATATATCTACTATGGCACAAAATATGCCGATGAGACAGAGGAGGTATTTATTACACTGGCCTATAAGATCATAGGCAATCCCACCTTAACGGTTTATAGGGATATAACAAACTATAAAGGCACATATATTAACCTTGGCCTATCCCATTCATTTCCCATTTTCAAGGAGACCACCTTTGATGTAGCCACAGGTTTTGGTTATTTCATAGGCGAGAGTGATTACTGGAAGACATATAACAGGGTAACTGCCTCATATACAGGGAGTAAATATAAAGGCTTTCACGATGGCATGGCAAAGGTAGGTCTCACCATACCTATAAGCAAGGTAGTTAACATACAGCCTACTGTCCAATACTGGTTTCCCCTTTCATCAGATGCAAAAAAGGAATATCCAACGCCTGGCGATATAAAAGACTCCTATAATCCCAATGGTCCTGTGAAATACAACCTCGTATACGGTATTGGACTCACATACAATTTCTGATTAAGCTTCTATGGTATGTAAATTGCTTAATAAAAAAACATGAGTGTAACATTGGATTTTATAAAAAAATTCAAAAATAAAAAATTTAAAACAGAGGAGGTAATAAATATGAAAAGGATATTAACAAACGTTATATGGATGAGTTTTTTATCAATAAATGTATTTGCGCAAGAGAATAACCCTATACCATCTGGGGGCATAAATAGCGGCGATACAGCATGGATGATCATGGCCACTGCCCTTGTTATGCTCATGACTGTTCCAGGTCTTGCACTCTTTTATGGAGGTCTTGCAAAAAGAAAGGATACCTTAAATACAATAGCCATGTCATTTGCTGCCTTTGCCCTGGTGAGTATCCTATGGGTAATATATGGATATACTTTTACATTTGGTGATGACATAAAAGGTTTTATAGGCAACCCCACAAAGCTATTTCTTTCAGGTATAGGGATTAAAAGTGTTATAGATGCAGCAAATACTATTCCTGAATACATATTCATTGTTTATCAACTCACTTTTGCAGCCATAACCGTTGCCCTTGCGAGTGGTGCTTTTATAGAAAGGATGAAGTTTTCTGCATGGGTAGTCTTTACCATCCTTTGGATGACATTTGTTTATGTCCCTATTGCACACTGGGTATGGGGCAATGGTTTTCTTGCAAAATTGGGAGCCCTGGATTTTGCCGGTGGCACAGTAGTCCATATCAATGCAGGCATTGCAGCGCTTGTTGGAGTCCTCCTTCTCGGTAAAAGAAGGGATACCTCGCTTATACCCCATAACCTCACCATGGTGGCAACAGGCACAGGCCTGCTATGGTTTGGTTGGTTTGGTTTTAATGCAGGCTCTGCACTTTCGGCAAACGGCATTGCAGGTGCAGCATTTATAAACACTAATACTGCCACGGCTATGGCAGCTATATCCTGGATGACGGCAGAATGGCTTGCCACAAAGAGACCTACTTTGTTGGGGCTATGTTCTGGCGCTGTGGCAGGCCTTGTGACAATAACACCGAGTGCGGGATTTGTAAATATTATAGGTTCCCTTGTTATAGGTATACTGGCAGGGATTGTCCCTTACATAGCCGTAACAAAGATAAAACCCCTGTTTGGATATGATGATACACTTGATGTATTCGGTATACATGGGGTAGCAGGGATCCTGGGTGCACTTCTCACAGGTATATTTGCAGACCCATCTATAAATGAAGCAGGCAAAGGACTTTTATACGGAAATCCCGGTCAATTTACAAAACAATTGATTGCTGTATTGGTAACGATTGTATATTCCGGCGGTCTTACAGCCCTTATATTTTATGTAATCCGTGCATTTACAGGTCTTAGGTCAAGGGTAGACGACGAGATCATCGGCCTTGACGAAAGTATGCACGGTGAAAAGGCATACAATTTGCATATATAAATGGAGGTGGCTATGAAAAAGATAGAGGCAATAATAAAACCCCACAGACTTGATGAAATAAAAACAGGTCTCGTAAATGCAGGTATACTGAACGGCATGACCGTCACAGAGGTAAGAGGCTTTGGAAGGCAAAAAGGCTACGTAGAGGTATATAGGGGTAGGGAATATGAGGTCAGGTTTTTACCCAAGGTTAAGATAGAGATAGTAATGAAAGATGAGGATGTGGATAAGGCAATAGAGATCATCATATCAAAGGCAAGAACCGGCGAACTCGGTGATGGAAAGATCTTTGTCTATCCTGTAGATAGAGCCGTAAGGATCAGCTCAAGACAGCAGGGTGAAGAAGCCCTGTAGCTAAATAAAGGAAGGAAGGATTATGTGCAGGCTTTCTGCTATCACATCTGAGAGATACATATCACCCATGGAGAACATATACGGCCTTGAGACTATGAAGGAAGGTCATGATGGCTCTGGAATGGGGCTTATTTTAAAAGATCTGGGAGGGGTATTTGAAGGCCTGAAAGAATACCCCATCCTCTCAGGTATATGCGACGACAAAGGAAAAGAACTTCTGGATGAATATATGAGGGTCCAGGGTTTTAAATTAATCTATGAGTGGTCACCTCACATAAAACCTGTAGAAGGCATAAATAAAAGAGGTCATTACTTTGCCAGGGTATATGACTATCCATATAACTTTAGAGAAAGGTCAAGGGATGATAAAGAATTTCTACTCCTTACTACCAGGATAATGCTCAGGCAAATGGGTGAGAATGATGAATCCCTGATAGTTTTCAGTTTCTATCCTGATGTCCTCACATTAAAAGAGGTAGGTGACCCCATGGCACTGGGGAGATTCTTTAATCTGGAAAAAGGAAGCCTTAAGGCAAGGATCATCCTCGCCCAGGGGAGACAGAATACCAATTATTCTATAAATCTATATGCCTGCCATCCTTTCTTTATCCAGGGCTTTGCCACCATGACAAACGGTGAAAATACAGCCTTTGTCCCAATAAGGGACTATTTATCATCAAGGGGATTTATGGGCTATACAGGTTATAATAGCGACAGCGAGGTTTTTACCCACATACTCCATTTTACTGTAAAAAGGCTCGGTCTACCCCTTCACTATTATAAGGATATAATTACACCCCTAAGACCTGAAGAAATAGATAAAAGGCCGGACAGGGATGCACTTAAACTCATGAAAAGTTCTTTGAGATACCTTGTCATAGACGGTCCTAACTGTGTAATAGGTTTTACCCCAGACGGCACATGTTTTATGGTGCAGGATTCGAAAAAATTAAGACCCGGTGTTGTAGGTGGTATACCGGGTAAATACTGTCTCATGTCTGAGGTGTGTGGAATAGACAGAATAGTCCCTGAAAGGGATATATCAAAAGACATATATCCCATGAAATATCACATGGTCATCATCCCTTACGGTGCAAAAGAGGCTTTTGTATGGAACCAGCTTGAAGGTAATTTTACTAAAGAATTGAGGTGTGCAGCATGAAGGCGTGGGATTTAAGCGGCCAGTTTGATAACCCTTTATCCATAAAAGACTTTCCCTATATAATCCGTTGGAGAGAGGAAAGGTGCAAAAGATGCGGGCAGTGCACATCTGTATGCCCTATGGGTGCCATTGCACCTTCTGTGAAGATGATGAGGATTATTGAATCAGAAGGCATTTTACCTCAACCAAAAATAAAGACAAAGGCAGTCCATATAATAGAACAGGTAAAGGATATAGAACATCACTGCACAGGATGCTCCATATGTCAGATGGTATGCCCCAATGAAGCCATAGAGCCTGAATATAATCCCCAGAATAAATTCTATCACCTCAAAAACACAGGGGGTGAATCATATAAAAGGGGTGGGAGAAGAAATGACCCTAATCCTTCAACCCTTGATAGGATTAAATTTACAAGGATCTCCATGCTCACCGACCCTGCCCTTGATGCCCAGAGACACGAGTTCAAGATTACTACATATCTTGGGAGGTTGCTTCAGCCTGAAAGCCTTCCAATCTCAAATATCAACGGTAAAATTACATTAAATTCCAGTAAGGATGTATTCATACCGCCTGTAAGGGAGATATTTCCTGTTATGATAGGCTCCATGTCTATAGGTGCCCTCTCTCCACCTATGTGGGAGGGTCTTGCCATGGGTGTAGCATATCTTAATGAAGTAAAGGGTATACCTGTTGTTATGTGCACAGGAGAAGGGGGTGTGTCGCCGAGATTACTTAGATCAAGATATTTAAAATACTTTGTCCTACAGATTGCATCAGGGTATTTTGGCTGGGATGAAATAATTCATAGTCTGCCATATATGAAAGAGGACCCTGCTGCAATAGAGATAAAATACGGTCAGGGTGCAAAACCAGGTGATGGTGGACTTCTCATGGCACAGAAGGTTATAAAGCTCATCGCAAAGATAAGGGGTGTCCCTGAAGGGGTAGATCTTGCCTCCCCCCCTACCCATCAGACAAAATATTCTATAGAAGAGGCTGTGGCAAAGATGATACAGTCCATGTCCATGGCATTTGGATTCAGAGTCCCTGTATATCCAAAGATATCGGGGACAAAGACCGCCACAGCAGTTCTCAACAATCTTGCCCGTAACCCTTATGCATCGGCTCTGGCCATAGACGGTGAAGACGGTGGCACAGGCGCTGCATACAATGTCTCTCTTGATAAGATGGGACACCCCATTGCATCCAACATAAGGGACTGCTATCTTGAACTGGTTAAACAGGGAAAACAAAACGAACTACCCCTTATTGCAGCAGGGGGTATTGGAAAAAAAGGCAATCTGGCAGCAAACGCAGCAGCCTTAATTATGTTAGGTGCATCTGCTGTCCAGGTAGGAAAATATATTATGCAGGCTACTGCAGGTTGTCTCGGTGATGAATTGAATAGATGTAATATCTGTAATACAGGCAAATGTCCTCGCGGGATAGCGACTCAGGATCCAAAGCTTTACAGGAGGCTTGATTCAGAAAAGGTGGCAGAGAGGCTTGTAGAAATATTCTCAAGCTGTGATACAGAACTTAAAAAGATATTTGCACCCATGGGCAGAAGCACAGAGCTTCCCATAGGCATGTCAGATGCATTGGGTGTTGATGATAGAGACATAGCAGAAAGGTTGAGGATTAGCCATGTATGCTGAAAGATGGGAACAGATAAAAGAAAATAAAAACATTTCAGAATGGATAGATGAAAATACCGCTATTATAAACGGTAATGTGCGAGGAGAGCGGGTCACATCCCGTGTGCTTGAGGATTATATCCAAGATGCCATCAAGAAGGGAGCCCAAATATTACACATATACGCAGATGGGCAACACGGCATAGGTGGAAGAATATGGCATAACAAAGGCCCTGTAAAGATTTATGTCTATGGGCCTACAGGACAGAGATGCGGCTCTATGGGTATGCCAGGCACAGAGATAGTGGTATACGGTTCAGCCTCTGATGATGCAGGCTGGCTAAACTGCGGGGCAAAGATTACTGTTCTTGGGGATGTGACAAACGGTGCATTCAATGCTGCAGCCCAGGGTATATTATATGTCCAAGGAGGAGGAGGCGCAAGGTGCGATACCCTAACAAAGCACAACCCGAGATTTGAACCACCCCAGTCATGGTATCTCAGGGATGTGGGTGATAGTTTTGCCGAATTCAAGGCAGGGGGGATATCAGTAGTATGCGGTTTCAATCCCAGAAATCCTGAAAATATCCTCGGTTATAGACCCTGTGTCGGCATGGTGGGCGGGATGATATATTTCAGAGGAAAGATCCAAGGTTTCAGCGAGGCAGACGTGAGACTCCTTGATATAACAGAGCGGGATTGGGAGTGGCTTAAAGAAAATATGGTGCATTTTCTATCTGCTGTAGACAGGTTATCAATATACGATGAATTAACGTCAGAACCTGGTGATTGGAAAAAACTCATAGCCTTAACACCAGAAGAGAGGCATTTAAAAAGATTCGTATCTATGTCCATTATTGATTTTAGAAAAGATTATTGGGAGAAAGAGGTAGGCGAAGGAGGTATATTCGCCGATTATTTAGAACATGATAGATGGTCTGTTATACCCTATATAGTATCAGGTGAGTTAAGGAGATTTAAACCCATCTGGTCTAATGAAAAATATGACCCTCCTTGCGCATATGCATGTCCATCCCATATACCAACCCATAAAAGGACAAAACTTATAAGGGAGGGCAAGATACACGATGCGCTTTCGCTAATGCTTATGTATTCTCCTATCCCTGAGACCGTTTGTGGTGAGATATGTCCTAATCTCTGTATGGATACATGCACAAGGGGTAGACACGATACAGCCGTAAAGGTGGACAGGCTCGTAAAAATCCAAAAAAATATATCTCTACCTAAAATAGAGACCAAAACAGGAAAAAAGGTGGCAGTCATAGGAGGAGGACCGGCAGGCATGAGCGTTGCTTGGCAACTTGTCTTAAAAGGTCATGAAGTCCACCTCTATGAGGCATCAGATACACTTGGTGGAAAGATGGAGAAATGCATACCAAAAGAAAGGCTGCCCAAGGATATAATGAACAGGGAAATAGAACGCTTTAAAGGCGTGGGTGTGCATCTTCATCTCAATACAAAGGTGGATAAAGATACCTTTAGCGATATCTACAAGACCCATGATATATCGGTCATAGCGTGTGGCGCCCATATGCCAAGAAAGATAGAGTTTCCCGGTTCAGAACATGCCATTACTGCATATGAGTTTCTGAGGTCTATTAATGAAGGAAAGAAGCCTGACCTGAAAGAAAAAAAGGTGGTTATTATCGGTGCCGGTAATGTGGGAATGGATGTGGCCTCTGAGGCATTTATATACGGCGCCGAATCTGTTACTGCCATAGATATCCAGAAACCTGCTGCATTCGGGAAAGAGCTTGAGATGGCAAAAAGAAAGGGTGTTGAGATCATATGGCCCAAATCAATAGAACGTTTTCAAAAAGACGAATCCAAAGTATATTTTAAGGATAATACATCCATGGATGCCCATTTGGTAATCATTGCCATAGGGGATCTACCTCTACTGGATTTTATCCCCGTCTCCATCCATGCTGAAAAAGGATGGATTCAAGTGAATGAATTCTATCAAACATCTGACCCAAAGATATATGCCATAGGTGATGTAACAGGCCTTGGGCTTGTAACCCATGCCATAGGACATGGAAGGATGGTGGCAGAACATATCCATTCAAGGCTTATGGCAAAACCTTATTCACATCCAAAAAAAGACATGATCCCTTACAGGAGAATAAAAACAGAATACTATGAGTTCTGTAGGGATGGATTCCGTGAACCGGAGAAAGAGGCAGAAAGATGTCTCTCTTGCGGCACATGCAGGGACTGCCATATATGTGAGGTCACATGTTACTGGGGTGCCATAAGGAGGCTTGAGCTTGAAGACGGTGGTTACCAATATGTGGTAGATGATGAAAAATGTATAGGCTGCGGTTTCTGTGCCCAGGTATGTCCATGCGGCATATGGGAGATGGTGGAGAATTAATAAATTTTCAGCCTCACTTTGAAAAGTTTGTATTTTATTGAAAACCCAATTTATGTTATCTATTATGCTTAGAGGATTGATAAAATCACCAGAGACCGGTTGATTATATGAACAAATACTCTATACAAGGGTGGAGATGACTAAAACAAACAAGGCCATGCTTGCCCTCTCAGACGGCACAGTATTCGAGGGATACTCATTCGGTGCAGAGGGGGAGACAAAAGGAGAGGTGGTATTTAATACATCTATAACAGGATATGAGGAGATACTCTATGACCCCTCTTATAAGGGTCAAATAGTAACCATGACCTATACCCAGATGGGAAATTATGGCATTAACAAGGAGGACGTGGAATCGAGAAGGCCGTGGGTAGAGGGTTTCATCGTAAAAGAACCGTTTTCATATCCCAGCAACTGGCGATCAGAAGAATCCCTGGAACACCACCTTAAAACACATAATATTGTAGGCATATGGGGTATAGACACAAGGGCACTTACAAAGCATCTGAGAGAAATTGGATCTATGAATGGAGTCATCTCTACAGTTGACCTTGATCCTTTCAGATTAGTAAAAAAGGCCAAGGCACATCCTTCCATGGCAGGTCTTAACCTTGTAGATTCTGTCACCTGTGATAAGCCATACAAATGGGAACAAGGATTATGGGATTTGGAAAAAGGTTATATGTATCCTAAAGACCATGAAAAGAGATTTCATGTAGTAGTCTATGACTTTGGGGTCAAGTATAATATCTTAAGAAACCTTGTGAGTGCAGGATGCAAGATAACCGTAGTCCCAGCCCATACCTCTTATACAGATGTTTTGGAGTTAAACCCTCATGGCATAGTCCTATCCAATGGTCCTGGTGATCCTGAACCGGTTAAATATGCCATAGAAAACATAAAACACCTGATAGAAAAAAAACCCATCTTCGGTATATGTTTAGGTCACCAACTTCTGGGTCTTGCCCTTGGCGGCAGAACATATAAGCTTAAATTCGGTCACAGAGGAGGCAATCAGCCTGTAATGGACCTAAGGACCAAAAAAGTAGAGATTACATCGCAGAACCACGGCTTTGCAGTGGATATGGAAAGCCTGCAACATACGGCACATATCACCCATATCAACCTTAATGATGGGACAGTAGAGGGTTTAAGCCACAAGGAACTACCCCTCTTCTCAGTTCAGTATCACCCTGAGGCATCCCCTGGACCCCATGATGCAAGCTATCTTTATCCACTATTCATAGATATGATGAAAAGACATATGGATTCATAAAGGACAGAAAAGATGCCAAAAAGAGATGACATAAAAAGCGTCCTTATTATAGGTTCTGGACCGATCATAATAGGACAGGCATGTGAGTTTGACTATTCCGGTGCCCAAGCATGTAAGGCCCTTAAAGAAGAAGGTTTTAAGGTAATACTCATAAACTCAAACCCTGCCACCATCATGACCGACCCTGAGCTTGCCCATGTGACATACATTGAACCCATAACCCCCTATATGGTGGAGAGGATAATAGAAAAGGAAAGGCCTGATGCAATACTCCCCACCCTTGGTGGTCAGACTGCCTTAAATGTCTCTTTGAAAGTAGCAGAGGATGGATACCTGGATAGATTTCATGTGGAGATGATAGGTGCAAATGTGGATGCCATAAGAAAGGCAGAAGACAGGAACCTTTTTAAAGAGGCAATGAAAAACATAGGGCTATTAGTTCCAGAAAGTGGGTATGCTAAATCTATCTCAGATGCCATGGAGATAGCAGAGCAGATAGACTATCCCCTTATCATAAGACCATCTTTCACCCTGGGCGGGACAGGTGGGAATATTGCCTATAACAGGATAGAATTTGAAAAATATGTCCAGTATGGCCTTGATGCAAGCCCATATCACGAGATCCTCATTGAAGAATCTGTAATAGGCTGGAAGGAATATGAGCTCGAGGTAATGAGGGATAGAAAAGACAATGTGGTAATCATATGTTCTATAGAAAATCTCGATCCCATGGGTGTCCATACAGGGGATTCCATCACTGTGGCACCTGTCCAGACATTAACGGATAAAGAGTATCAGATCATGAGGGATGCGGCCATAAAGGTAATAAGAGAGATAGGGGTAGATACAGGCGGGTCAAATATACAGTTTGCCATAAATCCAAAAAACGGAAAGATGTATGTTATTGAGATGAACCCCAGGGTTTCAAGATCCTCTGCACTTGCAAGCAAGGCAACAGGGTTTCCCATTGCCAAGATTGCAGCCAAACTCGCTGTTGGTTATACCCTTGATGAAATACCAAACGATATAACAAAGAAAACCCCTGCATCATTTGAGCCTACCATAGATTATGTAGTGGTGAAGATACCCAGGTTTGCCTTTGAAAAATTCCCTGAATCAGACCAGACCCTAACAACTCAGATGAAGTCTGTAGGTGAGGTCATGGCAATCGGCAGGACATTCAAAGAGGCATTCCATAAGGCCATAAGATCCCTTGAAATAGGCTCATATGGACTTTCAAGAAAATCAAATGAGGCACAAGACCTTCCTTTAGAGGCCATCATTGAAAAATTGAGAACCCCTAATTGGGAAAGGCTCTGGTATATAGCAAATGCCCTCAAAAGAGGCATAGATATAGACGAGATATATGAATACACTTACATAGACAGATGGTTTTTAAACAATATAAAGGATTTGGTGGATTTTGAAGAGGTTTTAAAACGCCAATCATATCCTTGGGATATAAATAACTTGAGACAGGCAAAAGAACTTGGTTTTTCCGATAGGTATCTCAGTGAAATATTTCATGTGACAGAGGACGCAGTAAGAGAGGCAAGAAAAAACGCAGACATAGTCCCTGTATATAAAACAGTAGATACATGTGCAGCTGAGTTTCCTGCATATACACCTTATCTCTATTCAACCTATGAAAAACCATTCTATTCTATAGATGAAACAACGGATTCTTTAAAGACCGTCTTAGAATGTGAAGCAAACCCGACAGATAGAAAAAAGGTGATGATACTGGGAAGCGGTCCAAACAGGATAGGTCAGGGCATAGAATTTGATTATTGCTGTGTCCATGCTGCCTTTGCATTAAAGGAGGAGGGTTTCGAGACTATAATGGTAAACTGCAATCCCGAGACAGTATCTACAGATTATGACACCTCTGACAGGTTATATTTTGAACCCCTTACATTTGAGGATGTCATGTCTATAGTGGAGAAAGAAAGGCCTTATGGTGTTATTGTCCAGTTTGGCGGACAGACTCCCCTTAAGCTTGCAGTCCCCCTTGCCAGGGCAGGGGTAAACATACTGGGGACATCTCCTGATTCCATAGACAGGGCAGAAGACAGAAAAAGGTTTGATGAGCTTTTAACCAAATTAAACCTCAAAAGACCGGAAAGCGGAACTGCCATGACATTCCAGAAGGCAATGGATGTGGCAAACACAATAGGTTATCCTGTTATGGTAAGGCCTTCTTATGTCCTGGGCGGAAGGGCCATGGAGATAGTCTACGATGAAAAAAGCCTTGCTGATTATATGAAAAAGGCACAAGATGCATCACCTGAACACCCTATCCTCATTGACAGATTTCTTGAAAATGCCGTTGAGGTGGATGTGGATGCCATAAGTGACGGCATTGATGTAGTTATAGGTGGCATAATGGAACACATAGAAGAGGCAGGCATCCATTCAGGTGATTCTGCTTGTTCCATACCGCCATACTCTCTATCAGAAGACACTGTTTCTGAGATAAAAAGACAGACCATACTACTGGCAAAGGAATTAAATGTCGTAGGGCTTATGAACTGTCAATATGCAGTAAAAGATGGTGAGATCTATATCTTAGAGGTCAATCCCAGGGCATCGAGGACTATCCCCTTTGTGAGCAAGGCTACAAGTAGACCTTTAGCAAAGATTGCCGCAAAGCTCATGATAGGGAAAAGACTAAAAGACATGGGCATTACAGAAGAGATTGTCCCTGCCTATACATCTGTAAAAGAGGCGGTATTCTCCTTTATAAAATTCCCCGGTGTGGATACTTTACTTGGCCCTGAGATGAAATCTACTGGAGAGGTCATGGGGACAGACTGTGATTTTGGCAGGGCGTTTGCAAAATCCCAGATAGGGGCCGGCTATACACTCCCCACAAAAGGCACAGTATTTATAAGCGTAAACGATGATGACAAACCCCAAGTCCTGTCTGCCATGAAGATGCTTTCTGACTGTTGTTTGAATATAGTGGCTACCACAGGGACGGCAGAGTTTTTGAACAAACAAGGTATTGCTACCCAGACTGTTAAAAAGATGACCGAAGGTAGGCCAAATGTGGTTGATAAGATAAAGAACAACGAGATTGCTATGATTATCAATATCCCCAAAGGTATTAAATCTGTAAAAGAATCATATTATATAAGGAGGGCTGCTCTTCTATATAATATCCCTTACTTTACCACCATTGCAGGCGCAAAAGCAGCGGCTCTCGCCATCTCCACCCTTGTGAAGGAAGAACTCCACGTTACAGCCATCCAGGAACACTACACATTGAACAAAATATGTAATAATCTGGGGGTAAAATATGACAGATAGCATAAGAATAGCCATGTGCCAGATAAATCCCACAGTAGGTAACTTAAAGGGGAATGAAAAAAAGATTATCCAATACCTAAAAGAGGCCCTCTCTAACCATGCAGATATCATCTGCTTTCCTGAAATGGTAATAACAGGTTACCCACCAGAAGACCTTATCTTAAAACCTCATTTTGTTCAGGAAAGTTTAAATGTATTGAATGAGATATCAAAAGAGGTTGCTGATGTAGTCACTGTTTGTGGTTTTATAGATAGGGAAGAGGACAGGCTCTATAATGCTGCCGCTGTCATATATAACAACTCTATTTACGGTATCTATCATAAGGCACTACTTCCAAACTATGGTGTCTTCGATGAAAAAAGGTATTTCAAGCCAGGTGGGGAGCCTATAGTATTCCAGTATGGACCTTTCAAATTCGGTGTAAACATCTGCGAGGATATATGGTTTAAAGAGGGGCCTACAAGGCTTCAGGCAATGGCATCTGCCACTTTGATAATCAACATAAATGCCTCACCATATCAGGAAGGAAAGATTAAGATCCGTGAAGATGTAATAAGGGCCAGGGCAAAGGAATCTAATATATATGTGGCATATACAAATATGGTAGGAGGGCAGGATGAACTGGTCTTTGATGGCGGGAGCATGATTACAGATAATGAGGGCAACATTATTGCAAGGGCAAAACAGTTCGAAGAGGTGATCCTCTATGGAGATATACCTTTAAAATCCCTTATCAAAGAGGAGGATAGCTCAAAGAAAAAGGCATGGTCACACAGAATCATTAAGATATCCGATACCATTAAACCAAGGAAAAGAGAGTCTGTCTATTCAGCGCCGTTTATTTATTTAGAGCCTGAAGAGGAGATATATAAGGCGCTTATTTTAGGACTCCGTGATTATGTAAATAAAAACGGTTTTAATGGTGTGGTAATAGGGCTAAGCGGAGGAATTGATTCATCCATAGTATGCGCTATAGCATGCGATGCCATAGGAAACGAGAACGTCCATGGTGTATTTATGCCGTCTCCATATACGTCCCATGAATCCAGGGAAGATGTATATGAATTGGCTCGTAACCTTCATATCACTGTGAGCGAAATACCCATTGATTCCATATTCAAAGCATATCTAAAGACCCTTACCCCATATTTCAAAGGATTAAAAGAGGACATAACAGAGGAGAATCTCCAGGCAAGGGTAAGGGGGAACATAATTATGGCACTTTCCAATAAATTCGGCTGGCTTGTCCTAACTACAGGAAATAAATCAGAGATGAGCGTAGGCTATGCAACCCTATACGGTGATATGGCAGGTGGATTTGCAGTAATCAAAGATGTGCCCAAGACAATGGTATACAGGCTTGCGAGGTATAGAAATAAAAAAGGTATGGCGATACCTGAAAGGGTTCTTGTAAAAGAGCCATCTGCAGAACTAAGACCCAACCAAAAGGATACTGACTCTCTACCACCCTATGAAATCCTCGATGCCATATTAAAGGAATATGTGGAAGAAAATAAAGGGCTCGACGATATTATTAAAATGGGTATAAATGCTGAGATAGCCAAAAAGGTCATAAGGCTTGTAGATAATAGCGAATACAAGAGAAGACAATCCCCACCTGGTATAAAGATAACACCCATGGCATTCGGAAAAGACAGGAGGATGCCCATCACAAACAACTTCAGACAATATTAAAAATATATTCGGACTTTTATTTATAACACATGTCCTGATAACTACAATGGATTTTTATTGACATGTTTCAATTAACATTATACAATCAAATTTACAAGGTTTTATGTGTTTAAAAGCTGTCTGCGGGAAGAGAGATCCAAGACTATCAAGTTTAGTTCTCATTCGGCCTTTCTCTGTATCTTAAAAATTTTGTTTTATGAGGAAAAAGCATTCAACTATCATTTTAGTGGGCTTCATAAAAATCATAGGGTATGCTATCAAAAAATCGGCCATATTTATCCATTAAGGGGGCATAAAATATCTTTTTTTGTTTTGCCTTTTTAAAAACAAATTTTAAAGGCTTAGGAGGTAAAAATGGACAAAAACTTAGAAAATCAAGGAGTAACAGAAGGGCAAAAAGATGCAAAGGAAATGGGAAAAACCGTTAAAGATTGGTGGCCCAATCAGTTAGATTTAAAGATACTCCACCAAAATTCACCTCTCGGTAATCCCATGGGCAAGGATTTCAACTACGCCAAAGAATTTAAAAGTCTTGATCTTGAGGCAGTGAAAAAAGACCTTCAAAAACTCATGACCGATTCACAGGATTGGTGGCCTGCAGATTTTGGCCATTATGGACCTTTATTGATACGTATGGCATGGCATTCTGCAGGCACATATCGCATCGGTGACGGACGTGGCGGAGCAGGAACAGGACAGCAAAGATTTGCACCTTTAAATAGCTGGCCTGATAATGTGAATCTCGATAAGGCAAGGAGGCTTCTCTGGCCCGTTAAAAGGAAATATGGCAAAAAGATATCCTGGGCCGACCTTATGATACTTGCCGGCAATGTGGCTTTGGAATCCATGGGTTTTAAGACCATAGGTTTTGGAGGGGGCAGGGAAGACTGGTGGGAACCAGATCAAAGCGTATATTGGGGCTCTGAAGGTGAGTGGCTTGAAGATAAACGTCATTCATCCAAAGGGGATCTGGAAAATCCACTTGCTGCAGTGCAGATGGGTCTTATCTATGTAAATCCAGAAGGGCCAAACGGCAACCCAGATCCCATAGCTGCAGCAAAAGATATAAGAGACACATTCGGGCGTATGGGTATGAACGATGAAGAAACAGTAGCACTTATTGCAGGGGGACATTCTTTTGGTAAATGCCACGGTGCAGGCCCCGCCACCCATTTAGGTCCTGAGCCAGAGGCGGCACCAATTGAAGAACAGGGGCTTGGATGGAAGAGCACCTTTGGAACAGGAAAAGGACCTGATACCATAACAAGCGGTTTAGAAGTTACTTGGACTGTAACACCTACAAAATGGAGCAACAATTTTTTCTATAATCTCTTTCGTTATGAATGGGAATTAACAAAAAGCCCTGCCGGTGCCAATCAATGGGTGGCAAAAGATGCGCCTACAATTGTCCCTGATGCCCACGACCCCCATAAAAAACATCCTCCCACCATGCTCACCACAGACCTTTCATTAAGATTTGACCCGGGATTTGAGAAGATCTCAAGGCGCTTCATGGAGCATCCGGAAGAGTTTGCCAATGCATTTGCTAAGGCATGGTTTAAGCTAACCCACAGAGATATGGGGCCAAAGAGTCGTTATCTCGGCCCTGATGTTCCTGCCGAGGACTTTATATGGCAGGACCCTATCCCCCCTGTAGATCATCCGTTAATAGACGATAAGGATATGGCCTTATTAAAGTCAAAAATCCTATCCTCAGGGCTCTCTATATCAGAACTTGTCTACACTGCATGGTCTTCTGCATCTACCTTTAGAGGATCAGACAAACGGGGCGGAGCAAATGGAGCACGCATAAGATTGGCGCCACAGAAAGACTGGGAGGTCAATGAACCTGAACAACTCAAAAAGGTCTTGGATGCCTACAAGACAATACAGAAGGAATTCAATGCCTCTGATGGAGGAGGTAAAAAGGTATCCCTTGCAGATCTCATTGTCCTCGGCGGTTGTGCTGCAGTGGAAAAGGCAGCAAAAAATGCTGGTTATGACGTAGTTGTGCCATTTACACCTGGTAGAACCGATGCATTTGAGGAACAGACAGATATAGCCTCCTTTTCTGTCCTCGAACCCTTATACGACGGCTTCCGCAATTATCTAAAGACAAGCTATAGTGTCCCTGCAGAAAAATTGCTCATAGATAAGGCCCAATTGCTGACACTTACGGCACCGGAAATGACGGTCTTGGTGGGTGGTATGAGGGTTTTAAATGCCAATTTCGGCAGGTCAAAACATGGTGTATTTACCCATAGACCCGAGATCCTCACCAATGACTTTTTTGTAAATCTCCTTGACATGGCCATTGAATGGAAACCCACTTCCATTGCAAGGGAGACCTTTGAAGGATATGATAGAAAAAAAGGTGAACTTAAATGGAGTGCCACAAGGGTGGACCTCATATTCGGCCATGATGCCCAGCTAAGGGCTATAGCAGAAGTATATGCCTGTTCCGATGGAGAAGAAAAATTTATCAGGGATTTTATAGCAGCCTGGGATAAGGTCATGAACCTAGACCGCTTTGACTTAATGAAATAAGGACTAAAAAATGCCGGCAGGATAATCTATTCTGCCGGCTTACAATATTTTCTTCAGAATAAATATTTTACATATCCAATACCTGTTTTTTATAACTAAAAATCCCTTTATCTTTTCAATGATACGATGGATCTCCTGTGGTAGAAATACCTGAGGGGTATCACAATTCCAAAAAAAGGTATCATATACATGGCAGCGACAAGGGGTTCTATAGGACCAAAAAATTCAGATGAAAAGACAATTACAAGGACATTATTCATATTGCAAAGCATCACAGCGCCTGCTATCTGATTCTCCAGAGGTCCTTTTCGAAAAAACAATATGCCGGTGAAATAATAGATTGCACCAAGGACCAAACCTACAATGGTCGCTATAATAATCACAGAAGGTTCTTTTCTGAAAAAAGTGGCGTAACGATGAAAGACCCCAAGGTTAATAAGTCCAAATAGTATAAGAGAGACGGGAAATCTGACCTTGAGGATGGGTTCCACAAGCTTTGGCAGCAGGTATCTTATTATCTCCACTATGATAATGGGTATAAAGACCACTGTGGCAAGCATTCTCATCATGGATACAAATGATATTGTTACCTCTTTTCCTATTATTATTTTTATCAATGCAGGAAGGGTGAAAGGGGCAAACAAAGACGTGATTACTACTATAACGAGAACCAATGCGCTATTGCCCATCACCATATTGGATATTATAGGAGCCACAACCCCTGTGGAAACCCCTGTTAAAAGTAATGCTGAAAGAGCATATTCTGGGGCTATAAAATAAAAGACATAATAGATAATGACAGGGAGGATAGCAAGTTTTGTCATTGTAAATAAAAAGATATCTAAATTGTGACCTTTAAGGGTCTTCCATATTGACATAAGGTCAATAGATAAATAGCTGAGAAAAAAATTAATCATAAGACAATAGAAGGGCAGTGTATTAAATCTGGAACCAAAATCAGGGAATATTATGGATACTGCCATGGAAGAAATAACCACAAAGACAAGGACTATATCGTTTATGCGGATTGAAGCAGGCATGCATAAGAAATAACAAAGAATGTCCGTCTAATCAACACCTTTGTTTTGACTTAGCCAATCCAACCTATAGGCAATAAACAGATAGACTTTAACAAAAAAATAAGATAAATAAAATTTAAGACATGGCAGTATTGTTGAATCCAATTGTATCGAAAGGAGACTAAATGATGGAAACCACAATAAATTCCGGCGAAAAAGAAAGCTCTGCAAAGACACTCACCGCTGTTATTTATGCACTCTACGCTGCTTCCTATTTTGTAGGTATCACAGCCATAGTAGCAATTATCATGAACTACATAAAAAAAGATGATGTGATGGGAACATTTCTTGAAAGTCACTTTCGTTGGCAGATAAGGACTTTCTGGTTTGGACTGCTTTGGGGAATCTTAGGTGCAGCCACATCGGTCTTTGTCATCGGTTTTATAATTCTCATCATCGATGGTATTTGGATAATCTATCGTATTATCAAGGGATGGCTAAACCTAAAAGACAATAAGGGAATGTATCAAGCCAGGGGATAGAGAGTATCATATAAGGACATGGATTTCTCAAATCCACATATGTAACCCTGTAAAACCCTCACTCTCAGACAGGCTATAGAACTCATAGAAGCCATAAACGTATGTATCAAGTAGGTAGAAAAGGAGGGTTGACAACTGTTTTTTAGAGAAGTGCTGCTTATATAATTCTGCACAAGAGCCCATTACATTTCACCTTTTACGATTACGGTGCATCCACTATCTCCTTACCTTTTTCTGCCCTAAATACAAATCTTGAATCTACAATAGGTTGGTTGATCTTTGAATATGTAAAATCTATGGTATTTACATTACCTGTAAATTCCTGTATCTCTATCCTCTTTACCATATTCTGCCTGTCTATCCAAACCTTTGCCCATGTTGCCTGCCCTTCTTTTTTCGGTATCAGTTCCATGACATCCATGTCCCCTACCTTTGTCTTTCCTTTCAGTCTAAATAATTCATCCATCTTTGATATGTCATCTATAAGGTCAAGAAAGGTCCCCTCTGTCTTATCCTTATTTACCTTTCTTCTATAAATAACAGGTTTTTCTTCCTCTCCCTGCCATATGAAACTACCATCATAGAGAAAAAATCTTATCTTAGGCTTGTTATAACGCCACAGAAATCCCCTGCCCCGTTTGTAGAAAAAATCACCAGTGAATTCCCTCTCCTTTTTTAGGCTTGATATGAATATCCTCTGGGTAAAACCTGCCTCAAGGGTCATAATGGTGGCATATGTCTTCTTTATATCTTCGAAAGGTGATACATCTGCACCTATTGCAGAAAATGAAATACAGAAAAAGAACATAACAGAATAGCTTAAAAGCCATAAGAATCTATTTCTCATGTAGTCTCCACCTTTAACAAAATAAAAAAAATCAACGTCTCTTAAGCACCTCTCTTGGTTTTACGCCATCCGATGGCCCTACTAACCCATCCCTTTCCATCTTTTCTATAATCCTGGCCGCCCTATTGTAACCGATCCTGAATCTCCTCTGTATCATACTTATGGATGCCTCGCCCTTTTCCATAACAAACTCCACCGCCTCCTTATATTTCTCATCATCTATATCATCATCTCCGTTTCCCTCTTCCTTTTCTTCAAGGATCTCGCTCTGGTAAACAGGGCTACCTTGTTTTTTCAAGAACTCTACTATCCTTTTTATCTCCCCTTCAGAAACAAACGGGCCATGGAGACGCTGTAATCTCCCTAAATTAGGGCTCATAAAAAGCATATCCCCATAACCAAGAAGACTCTCTGCGCCATTTGTATCCAAGATTGTCCTTGAATCAACTTTTGTAGTTACTTTACATGATATACGGGCGGGGAAATTAGCTTTTATTATGCCCGTTAGGACATCTACAGAGGGTCTCTGTGTGGCAAGTATCAGGTGTATACCCGATGCCCTTGCCATCTGGGCAAGCCTTGCAATATACTCCTCCACCTCTTTAGGCGACACCATAAAAAGATCTGCCAGTTCATCTATAACTACCACAATATATGGAAGAAGATCCTGCTTTTGTTTGGCTGCCTTACTATTATATCTATCTATGTTTCTTACACCTATCTCTGCCATCATGGAATACCTTCTCTCCATTTCATCTATAAGCCATCTTAGAGATGTCTTGGCATTCTTTGGATTTGTAACAACTGGAAGAAGGAGGTGCGGTATGCCATCATAAAAGGATAGTTCAAGCATCTTAAGGTCAATCATAAGGAATCTCACATTTTCCGGTGTTGCCTTAAACAGTATACTGCATATCATACTGTTCAGCGAAACGCTTTTACCTGAACCAGTAGAGCCTGCTACAAGAAGATGGGGCATCTTTGTCAGGTCTGCCACAAAGGGTTCACCGGATATGGTTTTACCTAATGCCATGGTAAGAAACGAAGGAGATGAAACAAAAGCCTCTGATTCTATAATCTCCCTTAAAAATACTGTCTGTCTCACCTTATTGGGCACCTCAATACCAACCACCGATTTTCCCGGTATGGGAGCTATTATCCTTATTGATATGGCACTAAGCGCCATAGCAAGGTCGTCGGCAAGATTAGATATCCTGCTCACCTTTATACCCGGTGCTGGCTCAAATTCATACATGGTGATTACAGGGCCTGGCTTCACCTCTGATACCTTGCCTTCAATCCCATAATCTTTTAGTTTCTTCTCGAGTATACTTGCATTCATCTGTATGGTTTCTTTATCGACCTTAATCTCCCTTCTTTCTACCTCATCGAGCAAAGATACAAGTGGGAGTCTAAAGGCACCTATCTCGTGAAAAAACTCAAATGCCTCCTGGACCGGCTCTTTCTCCTTCTCAGGCTCTTTGCTTTTCTCTTCCACCACCTTTATCTCTTTTCTCTTCTCTACATATCTTTTTCTTTTAATCGCCTCCTCAATAACAGAAAGGATAGGTGCCTGAACAATAAGAAAGACAGATATGAAGAGTATCAGTATAGAGATGAGATAGCTCCCAAAATTGCCAAAAAGACTGGTAAGGGTCTTTTCAAGAAGGACACCTAAAAAACCTGAAAATGGAAGATCTACGCCCTTTACTCTGATTTTACCCACCAGGAGTTGAAATAGTGCAAGGGCTGATAAAAACAAAAGCACAAGCCCTGAAGAAAGGACTATAACATGGGGAGGATCTTTTTTTCTTATATAAAACAATGCAAACATTAAGGTATATGCAGGCAGCAAAAAGCTCACCATACCGAATACCTGGACAAGGCCGTCTGTTATATATGAACCTACCTTGCCGCAGAGATTCTTCACAGGTCCGGTTGAAAAGGTATTGAATGAAGGGTCAAGGGGGTGATATGTTATGAGGCTCACAAGGAGAAAGATAAATACCCCTATAAGACCTATTCCGATCACCTCTTTTTTCAGTTCTTCAGACACATATCCCTCTTTTCTTCATTAATTTGCCATCATCAATCTCTCTATGCTTTCCCTTACATCAGCCATAATCCTGTTTTTCTCAGATGCCTTTTTTCCTGAGATAAAGATTGGTTTCCCTATATTTATATATATTAACCCTTTTTTCACAGGAACTAAACTACCTTTTGGCTGAAGATTGCATGTTCCCCTTATCCCCACCGGGACCAGAGGCACCCCTGCCTGAATAGCAAGAGAAAACACACCTTTTTTAAAGGGAAGAAGTGTGCCATCTATACTTCTTGTCCCCTCAGGGAATATTATGATGTTTGTGCCATCTCTTATCTTTTCTGCTGCCTTTTCTATGGCCTTTAATGCCTCTCTGGGATTCTCCCTGTCAAGGCTTATATATCCCGCCTTCTTCATAGCCCATCCAAAAAAAGGTATATTGAATAGTTGTCTTTTTGCAACCCATCTGAATGACAGAGGCAGGCATGCAAGAAGGGAATAGATATCCAATGCGCTCTGATGGTTGCACATAAATATACATGGCGGTTCAGGGATATTCTCTTCACCTTTAATAGACACACCTATACCTGAGAAAAAAAGATGTAACTTTGCCCAAAACCTCGCTATCTTCTGTATCCTTTCACCTTTCTTGTCAAAAAAAGACACTATCAAGGCAATAAGGGAAAGAAATATGGTGGAAAAGATGAGGTTTAGAAAACAAAGAGACTTTCTCATGTGGCTATTTTTTCCAGATTGTTGATAATCTCTTCTACCTGAAATCTTATTTCGTTGTCCATATCATACGGAGATATCCCAAGCCTGTCTGCCTCGAGTATCTTTTCATTAAAGTTCATCGAGCCTATATAAGGAAAACCCCTAAGATTATCCATAATAAGTCTAATGTCATGGTCATTTGCAATCTTATTCCCTACTATGGATACATTTCTTATCCCTAAGTGAGAGGCAAGCCTCTTCACCTGATGTGCGGTCTGGATGCTCCTCTTGCCGGGCTCCACAACCACTATCAATGAGTCTATATACTCTGTTGTCCCCCGCCCCAGGTGTTCCAATCCTGCCTCCATATCCACTATCACATATTCATCTCTCTCTGTGAGTATATAAGATATGAGGTTTTTAAGAAGGACATTCTCTGCGCAGAAACATCCTCCGCCACCTTTGACAATGTTACCTAAAACAACAAGTCTTATTTTATTCATAACAACAGAAAACCTTTCAGGTATGTCATCCACCCTTGGGTTAAGCTTAAAAAAAGAACCATACTGGCCTTTTTTTGACCCTGTCCTTTCCTCTATAAATTCCTCCATCTCAGCAAGGGGTTTTGCCCTGCTCAATACCTCATCAGTAAAACCTATGGCATCCCCTAAATTGGAATCAGGGTCTGCATCTATGGCAAGGACCTTTATGCCTTTGCTGTCAAGAACCCTTGCCATTACACCTGCAAGGGTTGTCTTTCCTACCCCACCTTTTCCAGAGATTGCAATCTTCATCTTTTAACCTTTGGGTCTCCTTTAAAAAGGTTCGATGTTCAATATTCTTCTAATTATCCATAAGCCACGGTTCACTGTTTTAACATAGAAAATATAACTGTTTTTTCATCCATCATCCAAAATTCAACATCTTTCATCTATTTACTGCCACTATTAACTGTCCACCATCTACTTATATACCCTCACTCCTTACTATCTACTATATTTTACAACGATGTCATTATATAAGGTTTTTCAACAACCTGTATGATTTTATCTCCACATCAAGGTGAAAGGAAATAAATCCCTCCATGATATCCTTAATAAATACAATGGAATTATTATCGTGTTTATATCTCTTACCATCTGCAAAAGATGAGAGCCCCTCTATTATCCCTACAGGATAGATTTTAAATGGTAGGGATGCTGAACAATGTCTGCAGAGAATCCCTCCTCTCTCCCTTGAAAAAAATGTCTTCTCCTCTTTATAAACCTCCCTGCCACAGTAGACACATGTATTGAAGTTAGGGGCAAAACCAAGATAGCTGAGAATCCTTAAAAGATGGTATATGATATCAGAAGTGGTTATATCTGTATTTTTCACTTCATCAAGGGCTCCTTTTAAACCGTTAAAAAGCTCTATATTCCTTTCCCCCTCCCTGGTAAGCTTGTCTATAAATTCAACAAAAAAACTTGCAGCGCATATCTTCTTCAGGTTCTCTTCTATACCACTATTTGATTCAATTATGTGTGCGTTTTCTATCCTTGCCATAGTCTTTGCCTGTTTTTTAAAATATTCTACATGTACATGATTAAAAGGTTCAAGGGTATTCATAAACCTCTTCTGACTTTTGCCACCACCTTTTGCAATGGCGGTTAATTTACCTCCTGACACGGCAAAAAGCCTTACTATCCTATCGGACTCGCCATAGGCCTTTTTAGTAAGAACAATTGCCTCGTCTTTATAGAGCGGCATAAAAAATATTGACCTCGTCTGAAAAATATCTAATATTGAATCTCTCTGTGGCAATACCACAGAGGTTTCTTTTATGGATAATACCATTTATTTATATGTTTTCCAATATGGTCTTACAAAAAATTAACTTTAAATTAGCGAGTTCATCTGATATAAAAAACATGGAGGGTGATTCTATGAAAAAAATAGGGATAATAGGTCTTGGGAATATGGGTGAGGCTATCTTAAAGGCACTTCTCACATCCCATAACAGTTCATGGGATATATCGTTCCACGAGATAAAAAAGGAGAGGGCGTATTTTATAGAGGAATCATACAAAATAAAAAATCTCCATACTATAGGTGACCTTGTCAGGTATGCAGATTATATAATAGTGGCTGTCAAGCCTCAGGATGCAAAAAACACAATCTCAGAGTTAGCCCCTTTTATGGATGATAAAAAGGTTATTATATCCATTATGGCAGGGGTCAAGATATCAAATATAATATCTATCATAGGAAAACCGATGAAGGTTATAAGGGCAATGCCTAATATATGTGCAAAGGTAGGCTCTGCAGCAACAGGTATTTCAGCAAGTAGAGAGGTGGACAAGGATGAGCTAAAGGATGCAGAATATATATTTTCTTGTCTCGGAAGCGTTATAGAGGTAGGAGAAGATTTGATGGATGCAGTAACCGCCCTCGGCGGAAGCGGTCCTGCATTTTTCTTGCTTTTCCTTGAGGCCATGATCGATGCAGGGGTCAAAATGGGTATACCAAGAGAAAAGTCTAAGGTCATGGCAATAGAAGTTATAAAGGGCACAATAAAGATGCTGGAAGAAGAGGGATTACATCCGAGTATAATGAGGGAGATGGTTACATCGCCTGGAGGCACCACTATTGCGGGCATCACACATCTGGAAAAAAAGGCTTTCAAGGGAAATATAATAACGGCTATTGAAAAGGCAGCAAAAAGGGCCGGCGAGCTTTCATCATGGCTATAGACGAATACTACGGAAAAAGACAACAGATGGTGGAAACGCAGATTGCAAAAAGGGGTATTAAAGACCCAAGGGTATTACAGGCTATGAGAAAGGTGCCGAGACATCTTTTCGTTGATGACGCCCTCTGGTATCAGGCATATGAAGACCACCCTCTACCTATAGGCGAAAAACAGACAATATCCCAGCCATATATAGTTGCCCTTATGACCGAAGCACTCCAGCTTGTGGGTAATGAAAAAGTGCTTGAAATAGGTGCAGGCTCAGGATACCAGACTGCCATACTTGCCGAACTTGCAGAACAGGTATATTCCATAGAGAGACTACCTGGTCTTGCAAAAACAGCAAGAAAGATACTGGACAGGCTTCAGTACAAAAACGTGGTTATTACTGTAAGAGACGGAACAGTAGGCTGGGAGGAACATAGCCCTTATGATGCTATAATAGTCACTGCTGCTGCCCCCCACATACCCCAACCCCTCTTTGAACAACTAAAAATAGGTGGAAGGCTTGTTATACCCATTGGTGGAGAATTTTCACAAGAGCTCATGGTTTATACAAAAACAGATGAGTCAAGTTCTGATATAGAAAATCTTGGCGGCTGCAGATTCGTAAAATTGATAGGAACACAGGGTTGGAAAGAGTAAAAAACACAAAAAAAGAAGCGGATTCCATTTTAGAAGACTTCAGGATAGAAAAGCTCTATATGCGTGATCTTATGAAACTACCTGTGCTGAACCAGGAAAATGAAAAGGCTCTGGCAGAAAGGGTAGCAAAGGGAGATAAAGAGGCAAGAAAAAAGATGATCGAGGCAAATCTTAGGCTTGTCGTAAAGATTGCAAAAAAATATGCAAATCAAGGATTATCAAGCCTTGACCTTATAGAAGAAGGTAATTTAGGGCTAATAAGGGCTGTGGAGAAATTTGACCTGACAAAGGATTGCAGATTTTCTACATATGCAACTTGGTGGATAAAACAATCCATAGAAAGGGCTATTGCAAACCAGTCAAGGACTATAAGGCTTCCCGTGCACATTACATCAAAGGTCTACAAGATTTCAAAACAAATAAATGAATATATTGAAAAACATGGCAGAGAGCCCAGTCCAGAGGAACTGGCATCAAGCACAGGACTTTCAGAAGATTTCATAAAAAACCTCTATTTTCTTGTTGTAAAGGCATATTCCTTAGAGACTATTATAGATGAAGATGGTAAGATTACCCTTGAAGACACCCTTCAGAATTATTCATCTCAAGAGCCCCTTTCTGCCCTGGAACACTCAAAAAGGGCAGAGGAGATTGCCACATGGCTTGAGTCCTTGAATAGCGATGAAAAAAGGGTTATTACTTTAAGGTTTGGTCTTGATGGAGAAGAACCACAGACCCTTGAGGCAATAGGCAAGCTGTTTGGTGTCACAAGGGAGAGGATACGCCAGATAGAGCAAAAAAGCCTCAATAAACTTCGTAAGATAGTCAAGAGAAAAAAGATTGAAAGAAACCACATATAGAGACAAACCATCATCAAGCCCTGCCAAAGATATCATAAGAAAGGGTTCTATAATAACCCTCATAACAATAATAAGCAGGCCTTTAGGGTATATAAGGGAGGCAATACAGGCATACCTCTTTGGCGCTACCATGCTTGTGGATGCCTTTGTCGTGGCTTTTAATTTCCCTGAACTTGTCCAGACCCTGTTTTTTTCAGGCGCAACAAGTGCATTTCTTGTCCCTGTATGCGCAAAACACTTAAATGATGACAGGGAATACTCCCATGTATATTCCTTATTTATGAACCTTGCGATTATAGTAACTCTTGTTATATCAGTGTTGTTTTCCATATTCAGCGGTTTTATCGTAGATATCATTGCCCCTGGTTTTAACCCTGCAACAAAGAATGTAACAAGATACCTATTTCTTATAATGATACCTGTCATTGTTTGTCATACTGTTTTATCGGTCATGAAGGCATTCTTAAACGCCAAAGAACACTTTGCATCGCCAGAATTCTCAGGGATCCTGTGGAATATTGTATTTATCGCCTCAGCGATTCTGCTCAGTAAAAAATACGGAATATATAGCCTTGCAATAGGTGTAACTGCTGGCTCTGTAATGCAGATTATCATCCAATTCCCATTTCTTAGGAGATTAAATATAAGCTATTCAAGGTCAATATCATTAAATCACCCTTCTGTGAAAGAGGCAAAGAGGCTTTTCACCGGAGCAATGATAGCTACTTCCATTGTTCCAATAAACAGCTTCATTGGAAGGATGATAGCATCTTACCTACCCCATGGTGAGGTGGCATCTCTGTCATACGCATTCAGGATATTTATCCTGCCTTTTAGTCTCTTTGCTGTCCCTGTATACACAGTAATGTTTACAAAACTATCCCGTCTCTATCATGATAAAGATTATAAGGGTATAGGCTCTCACATAAACAGTTCTATTGTCCTTCTTTGCATAACCCTTATACCATCCACAATACTCCTTTGTTCTATAGGAGATTTTGTAATACGATTGCTCTATGAGAGAGGTGCATTTACATCAAAGGAAACCCTGCTTACAAATAAGGCGCTCTTCGGATACAGCATAGGACTCATTTTCTATGCCCTATCTATAAGCTTTGTGAGGATATTCAATAGCATGCACGACATGAAAACACCTGCTGTGGTAGGTATAATTTCTATCATAATAAATGCCGGGATTGCCATATTGCTTATGAATCCCATGAAAAACCTCGGCATTGCCCTTGCAACATCCATATCCTCATTTTTTAATTTCTCTATTCTATTTTTCTCCTTAAAAAGAAAGATGGACTATAGCCTCTCAAGACATGCAATCAAGGATATTACAAAATCCATTCTGGTAGGGATAGGGCTTTTAATGACAATATATGCTTTGAGACATATATTTGTCTCCATGCCCTATATTGTCATAATATTATCCATAGTCCTCACCACAATCATCTATGGTATAACCTTTAAAGATTATTATAAGGGATTAATAAAGAGAAGATAGAAGCCTAAATGTCTTTAATGCATCTATCTCTTATTATCCAAACCTATATTGGACGCCGTATTCACCATTTGGATACTGCCATTCAATGGCACCTTCACTACAGGCGATCTTGCATGTCCCGCATTCGAGACAACCTGCAAACTCAACCACTATCTCATTGTTTTCTTCATTCAATGTATAAAGATGGCCTGGGCATACAAAAAGACAGTATTTTATCTTACATCTTGTCCTGCATATCTCATGGTTTATCTTTATGTGACTCTCCTTGCAAGTCCTGAATGCATCAAGGGCAAGCTTTTCATCTACTCTCATATCCACCTCAGATATTTTTCATATTGTAGAGTTCTTTAAGTCTTTTGAAACTCAACATACCAGAGGCCTTCAACTCCTTCCATAAGGTTTGACCTATCTTTTCCTTTGGTTGATCTCCAAACCACATAATCTTTTCTACAAAATGGGGGAAGTATTTAGGATAAAAGGTAAAAAAGGCATCATTATCAAGAAAATCAGGCATATCCTTACAGCTGAACATATCTTTCAGAACAAAGGTGTCTTTCAGTCTTGTTTCATATTTAGATAGCGTTTGAGCAGAGTAGTCTCCTTTTTCTTTAGCCATAAGTATTGTCTCTGCAGCGATTATTCCTGAGGCAATGGCAAATTCCATTCCCCTTACTGTTACACCCATATTAAGGGCGAAACCTGCAGCATCTCCTGTTACGAGTATACCGTTTCCATAAAGTTTTGCCAAATTGTTATATCCGCCTTCAGGTATCACATGGGCAGAATATTCTAAAAGTTTGCCCCCTTCTATCAATCTCTTTATTTCATATCTATCTTTAAAATTATCCATTAATGTATGCGCCTCAATTGTGGAGGCCTTCTCCATTAATGCCTTTATCCCTATCACAATCCCCAGGGAGATGGTGTCCTGATTGGTATAGAGAAAACCACCGCCAAACATCCCTTTTGTCACGTCACCGATGAACAGATGTGCACAACCTTCTTTTTTCTCCACATTGAATCTGTCGTTTATCTTTTCCTCTGATAGTTCAATGATCTCCTTTATACCTAAGGCATAATTTCTGGGCTTCATCTTCTGCCTTAATCCTGCCTTTTCTGCCATAAATGACAGGACACCGTCGGCAGCTACCACTACATTGGCCGGTATCTCCTCTTCTCCTGATTTAATGCCGGCAACGGCATTATCTTCCCATATGAGGTCGTCAACCCTTTTCATGGGGATGACAAATACCCCTTTTTCCATAATTCTCTCAGACAGCCATCTGTCAAGGTTTGCCCTTAGGACCGTATAACTATGGCCTGTATTTCTGAATCTATTGCCTGTAAAATCTATGTTCAATGAATTGTTTTCACCCATAAGGCTCCATCTTTCACGGACCACCTTCCTCTCTAATGGTGCATCATCTAACATATCCCCTATCAAGGATTTGATGGGCTCAAGGTAGAGTCTTCCACCTGTGACATTCTTGCTTCCAGGAAAGTCTCCCCTTTCGAGGACTATAACCTGCAGGTCCTTTTCTGCCAGCTTATAGGCACAGGCAAGCCCTGATAAACCCCCTCCTACTATTACTACGTCTATTTTTTCCACATCATGCCTCTTGTTTTGAGGATTCAAGACCCTTTTTCAATGCCGGTAGTATATTGAAAAGGTCATCTACTATGCCGTAATCAGCATACTGGAATATAAGGGCATTTGGGTCTTTATTTATTGCCACTATAACCTTTGAAGTATCCATACCCATTGTATGATGAAGGGCACCTGATACACCACATCCTATGTATAATTTAGGTGAAACTGTCTTGCCGCTCTTACCTACCTGATCTTCATAATCGCGCCATTTGCTGTCTACTACAGCACGGGATGCACCGACCCTCCCTCCAAGGACCTCGGCGATATCCTCAAGGAGACTAAAATTTTCAGGACCTTTCATCCCTCTACCACCACAAATGATGAAATCAGCCTCCTGGAGGTCAACCTTTTTTGATTCTCCCTTGTCTGCCTTGATAATATTTATCCTGGCATCTACCTGAAGGTCTATCTTTTCCTCTACAAGCTCTCCGGCAGACTGCCTTTTTTCAATAGAAAATGAATTGGGTCTAAAGGTTATTATAGATAGAGGGGTATTCTGTGTTGTTACCCATGAAATTATCTTGCCGCCGTATATGGGTTTTTTTACCTTTATTTCGCCGTCCTGAATCTCTATGCCTACTGCATCAGATATGGCAGGTGCATCGAGTCTTGCAGCAAGCCTGGGAAACAGGTCCTTTCCTGTTATGGTTGATGCACCAAAGACAAGATAGGGATTATATTTCTTTATGAGATACTCAAGGGCATTTGTATAGGTATCCCACCTATAATCTTTTAAAACCTCCACATCCATATATAGAACCTTATCTGTAAAGGGTCTTACCTCTTCTGTGAGATCTTTAATATCAGAACCCAATACAACTGCATAAAGTATTGATGACAATTTTTCAGTAAGTTCCTTACCCTTTGAGAGGAGTTCAAAACTTGCCTTACGTATGGAACCATCCTTGCATTCTATAAAAACTAATATATCCTTTGACATAGCTCTATCTCCTTAAACTATAAAACTTTTGCCTCTTCTCTTAAAAGTTGGATAAGCTTTTTAACCTTTTCATCTGGGGTTTCTCCTTCGATGATCTTTACAGGTGGCCTGCCTTTTGGGGTCTCATAGGATATTACCTTTATTTTTGAGGCGTTTTTATCTATCATATCCTTGGCAAAGCCAAGGGATGTAGGTTCTACAACAGGAATGTTTGCCTTCATTGCCTTCATAACACCGGTTATTAAAGGAACCCTTGGTTCATTAATACCTTTCTGTGTGGTAAGGAGGGCAGGAAGTATAATCTCCTTTATCTCTTTTCCTCCCTCTACATCATTCTCAACAGTTATCTTTTTTTCATCTACCACATCTAATTTTGTTATGGCACTCACATGAGGGATATTTAAAAATTCAGACACCATAACCCCTATATTACCATTTTCGTCATCTATAGCCTGTCTGCCACATAGTATGAGGTCAAATCCCTCTTTTTTTGCAAATCCTGCAAGTATCTTGGCTGTAATCAAGGGGTCTTCTGTATCCAAATCCGTATTATCTATAAGATATGCCTGATCTGCCCCCATGGCAATTGCCGTCCTCAGTGCCTCTATTGCCTTTTTCCCACCATATGTGCAGACAGTTACCTTTGAATCCTTTACTTTGGCTTTTAGTCTTATTGCCTCTTCCACGGCAAATTCATCAAAGAAATTGAGATTGAACTTGTTTTCAATCTCCAAAGACCTATTATCGCTTTTTATAAGTATTCTTGCCTCAGTATCAGCTACCTGCTTGATAAAAACCAGAATATTCACCTTTTTCGCCTCCTTGTTTTGGATCTATTTCATAAACACTTATGGGATCTATAGCTTTCCAATGATACTTCTACCTATAAAGTCCTTCAATACCTCGTGGGTACCACCACCATAGAGAAGAAATCTCGCATCCCTGAAATATCTCTGGGGTGTATATTCATAGGCGAAGGCGTTTGCACCATAGATCCTCGTTGTTTCATCTACAACCTTAAGACATACCTCGGTGGCAAACATCTTTGCCTCAGCAGCAATGAGCCTACTATCCATGCCATTTTCCAGCATCCATGCTCCATAATATATCATAAGTCTTGCAGCATTCATAAGGGTATCCATATCAGCGAACTTTTCACGTATAAGCTGATAATTACCTATGGGCTGGCCAAAGGCTACCCTTTTTTTGGCAAATTCAAGTGCTTCATTATATGCACCCTTTGCAATGCCCAATGCCATGGCACCTGTCATAAGTCTTACCTCGTCCAGTATATCGCCCACGTATATTACACCTTTTCCAAGCTCATCGCCAAGAAAATTTTCATCAGGGACCCATACATTGTCAAAGACAAGCTCGCCTGTCACGGTCCCCCTGCATCCCAGTTTATTTAGGACCTGACCACTTGAAAATCCTGGCGTCCCCTTTTCTACAAGAAAGAAATTTAAACCCTTTAATCCTTTTGAAGGGTCAGTAGTTGCCAGGACTGTGCAGAAGTCACAGATAGGACCATTTGTGATCCACATCTTTGTCCCGTTTATCCTCCAACCATTTCCGTCTTTTACTGCTGTTGTCCTTGTGGCGCCCAAATCAGAACCTGACTGATCCTCTGTAAAGCACATGGTGGCTATCTTTTCACCCCTCATGGCAGGAAAGAGGCATCTCTCCTTTATGGAATCACTTCCAAATCTATATAAAAAATACGTCCCCATAAGGATATTCATAATAACGCTCTGGGCAAAACCCACAGAACCCCTGGCTATCTCTTCATAAAAGGTCATGCACATAATCTTATCTGCATTCATACCGCCTATCTCTTCAGGATAACGGAGACCAAGGTAACCAAGGGCAGTGAATTCCCTCCATAATTCCCAGGGAAATTCATCCTTTTCATCTATCTCCTGGGCTTTTGGGGCAACCATCCTATCTACGGTGTCTACAATGATTTTTTTGAAAAATTCTTGCTGCTCTGATAAGGTAAAGTCCATTATAACCCCTCCTTAGGAATTAAGTCGAAAATAATTTTGTATACAATATTTTAATGTAAAATTTTTGTCAAGGAAAATTAAGCCTGATTTTTCATGTTTCTATAAAACATCTTAATTTTGTTGACCTTACAGGGTGTTTTAATTTTCTTAGTGCCTTTGCCTCTATCTGTCTTATCCTCTCCCTTGTAACATCGAAAATCTGGCCTACCTCCTCAAGGGTGTGGTCGTATTTTTCCCCTACCCCGAAACGCTTCCTGATGACCTTTTCCTCCCTCGGCGTTAAGGTGGAGAGGACTGCGTTTAATTGATTGACCAGGTCGTCATATATGGCGCTATCTTGGGGCGTAGGTGATTTCTTATCTTCCACAAAGTCTGCAAGATGTGAATCTTCGTCATCTCCTATGGGAGTCTCAAGGGAAATGGGCTCTCTGGTTATCCTCAATGCCTTTCTCACCTTATCTACACTAAAACCTACCCTTTCTGCTATCTCGTCAGGGAATGGCTCTCTGCCAAACTCTTGAACAAGCTCACGTGACACCCTAATGATCTTATTTATAGTCTCTATCATGTGGACAGGTATCCTTATGGTCCTTGATTGATCGGCAAGTGCCCTTGTTATGGATTGTCTGATCCACCATGTGGCATATGTGCTAAATTTGTAACCCCTTTTGTATTCAAACCTGTCAACGGCCTTCATAAGCCCTATATTGCCCTCTTGAACAAGATCCAGTAAAGATAGCCCCCTGTTCGTATACTTTTTAGCCAGACTTACCACAAGCCTGAGGTTGGATTTTACAAGCTCGTTCTTTGCATGGCTACACCTCTTCTCTGCATCCTCTATCTTCCTTAGGTAATCCTTTAGGACATCATGTGAAATACCGGATTCAGACTCTATCTTCTGTAGTCTTTTGGTTAAAAGGATTATGTTCTTATCATTATCCTTTTTCCCCTTTCTCTTTAATCTTTCTATCTCATTCGTTGTCTTTTCTATCTTGTCTACGTATCGTTTCATCCTCCATACAATCTTATCAATCACTTTTCTGGTAAGGTTAATACCTGTTATGATCCTTTTGATCTCATCCCAGTCTTTTTTTGTAAGATTTTTCTTTCCTGTATATATGCTTTTTATACCCTCAAGCTGTTTTATCAGTCTATCTCTCTGGTAATCAAGCTCCATGTCAGAGCAGTCATCATCGTCAATATCCAGTGTCACATCCCTTGCAGTCATCTTGGATGCCTTGAGTGCATTAAGGACATTTAATAGTTCTTTAACGGTCCCCGGGAATGAGAGCAAAATCTGTTTTACCTCTTCTTTTGCTTCCTCCATTCTTTCGGCAATCTCCTTTTCCCCTTCCTTTGTAAGGAGAGATAGACTGCCCATCTCTTTTATGTAATGTCTAACAGGGTTCCCCACATCACCATCATGAAAACCTTCTAACTCTTCACCAAATATCTCTTCAAATTTGTCATTGACTGTTACGGATTCATCATTGTCTTCGGCAATATCGAATATATCCATTTCATCAAAGATATTTTCATCCCTTTCTGCCTTAACCAAAATAGATGAAAACTCCTTCTGTTCTTTGTTTTCATCATAACCAAAAAATTCTTTCACCTTATCAGGCATGGTTACCTCACTTATTTTATTTTTTTAAAAGTGCCAGGACCTGCCTCTTTTCATTCAGCAGTCCCATAATAACCACCTCGTCTCCCCTTTTTTCCGCTTCTGAAAGTTTCTCTGTTATCCTTACCAGTTCCTCTTTTATAAACTTCTTTTCCACATGTTTCAGATAATCAAACAATACCTTCTCCAATTCCTCTTCTGTGCTTTCAAACCTTTCGAAGGCACATTCACAGATGATCTCCTTCAGCTCAGGTTCATCAATGAAATTCAAAAATGTATTAACCTCAAAGACCATTGATTTTCCATGATATTCCAGTATCCCTTGAAGAACTTTCTTTATAGGGCAATCTTTTATGAATCTCATCACCTCCTTTTCCTTAAAAAATTCTATAAGGTTAGGATTATTAATCAATATCCCGATCACCTTTTTTCCTATAATATCTGTTGTGTTTTCAACACCATAGGCCTTCTCAATGTTTTTTGTCCTCTTGCCATCCCAAAAAAGATGCTCCTCTACCTGTGTAAGCTCTGAGATTCTCTTGATATAGAGGCTTTTTTTCACATCATTTCTTATATTCTCTATGTAAGGCATTACATTTTTTATAAAAGATAATTTTCCTTCCAGGCTTTTTACGCCACTTTTTTTCATTTGAAAGTCAAGATAAAATTCAAGGATGGGCTTTTTTTCTGACAGGGTATGAATAAGCCTTTCTTTCCCATGCTCCCTTATAAAACTGTCAGGGTCGTGGCCTGGAGGCAGAACTGCAATCCTTGCATTTATATCCATCTCAGAGAAGAGCTCTATGAGCCTCAACGAACTCTTGATACCTGCCTCATCTCCATCTAACATAAGGGTTATGTTCTCTGTATAATTTTTTAGTTTTAAGATCTGCTCTTTTGTAATGGATGTGCCCAAAGTGGCCACTATATTTTTGATACCATTGATATAAAGGGATATAAAATCAAAATAACCCTCTACAATATAGACCTCGTCTGCATCACCTATAAATTTCCTTGTCCTGTCCAGCCCGAACAAGGATATCCTCTTGGAATATATAGATGACTCCGGGGAGTTAATATATTTGGGCATTGCATCCTTTTCTATAGCCCTTCCCCCAAAAGCAATTACCCTCTTGTTAATATCAAAAATGGGAATTACAATCCTTCCCCTGAAGATATCATATATCTCACCATTTGCTGTCCTGAGTATTCCAGTGCTCATGAATATGTCAGCAGGTATCCCTGAGCTATTAAGAAATCTTTTAAAATCAATCTTTCTGTCGCTATAGCCTAATCTGAACTCCTCTATGGCATCCCTGCTTATTCCTCTTTTTAAGAGGTATTGCAATGCATTTGGTGAATCTTTGAGATTTTTATTATAATGATCTGACAACCTTCCCATGGCTTCAAAGAGGCCTGTCCTTTTTGAATTGGAACTTTTTGTTAGTTTGATGCCATATTGTTTTGCCAATGACTCTATAGCCTCCCCAAAGCTTATGTTTTCGTATTTCATGACAAAATTTACCACATTGCCACCAGCATGGCATCCAAAGCAATGAAATATTTGTTTCTCTGGGCTTACTGTAAAGGATGGGGTCTTTTCCTGATGAAAAGGACAAAGCCCAATATAATTCCTTCCTGTCTTTCTGAGTTTTACATACTGGGTTACAACATCCAGTATATCGATCTGAGAGAGCACCTCTTCGAGATTACCTGTCATATAAGCTCCAGAATTGTAATGCCTGTATTACTCTCATCCCTTATTATATCCTTTATAAACCTTGTATCAGCAAAGTGTTCCCTCACAGCATTCATAAGCCTACCTGTCCCTATACCATGAAGTATCCTTACCTTATGAACGCCTTGAACAAGTGCCCTGTCAACGAATCTATCGAGTTCTCTAAGGGCATCTTCTACCCTCATACCTATTATGTTTATCTGTGGTTCATTTATATGTTCATATTCAACTTTTATGTCCTGTGTCTTGTTAGATACTGTCTTTTTCTCTTCCCTTGAAAGCCTTGTAATAAAACCCCTGTTTATCTTAGTCCTCAGGTTGCCCATGACAACCTCTACTGTATCATTTTCTTTATCTATATGGGCAACATAACCTCTTGTGCCCAGATTTTTTATCTTTACATAATCACCGATTTTTATATCCTCATATCCTGCCTCTGTCTCTTCAGGGTGTTCTTTTCTCAATGCTATAATCTTTTGTCTTGCAGCCTTTAAGGATGCCCTATCTTTTTTTGCCATCTCTTTCCTTATATCTTCTATCTCCATCTCCAGTTCAACAAGCTTAATACGGTATTTTTCCTCTAATGACCTTAGGTATTCTTCTCTCTTTTCTTTTAAGATATCAAGCCTCTTTTTAATGTCCTCCCTTAACCTTTTTGCCTTAAAAAGCTCTTCTTCTGCTTCATGCTTCTTTTGTTTGAGAGAATTAATAAGCTCATTTAGCATTTGTTCCTGAGAACCTAAGTATTCATAACTCTTTTCTATTATCTTCTGGTGCACAGATATATTCTTTGCCACATTTATAGCATTGCTATAGCCAGCCACACCATAATTTAAACTATATTTTGGCTTCATGGTCTCTTCATCAAAATCTGTGGCTACATTTATGGCGAATGGTTTTGTATATCCATATGATTTAAGGAGATTAAGATGTGTTGTCACTATAACCCTTGAACCCTTCTCGACAAAGCTATCTATTACAGCCATAGATATGGCAGATGCCTCCTGTGGTTCGGTGTTTCCACCTATCTCATCTATAAGTATCAATTCATCGCCCTGTGCCTTTTCATAGAGTTCTGAGATGGTCTTCATATGGGCTGTAAAGCTACTCAACTCCATAGATATATCCTGTTCATCACCAATAATGGCATAGATACCCGAGAAAAATGGAACCCTTGGTCTCCCTGATGCAGGTATGAACATGCCTGCCAATGCCATTGCCGAAAGGAGCCCTGTTGTTTTAAGGGCAGCTGTCTTTCCACCTGCATTAGGACCACTTATTATCATGGCCTTTTTGTCCTTTTCCATGTATATATCTACAGGGACGGTCTGGTCTTTTCTTGAGAGGTATATAAATGGATTTACAGCAGCCTTTATTTCAAAATCAGTATTCTGTGATACCTCTGGCCTTACGCAATTAAACTGTATGCTGAAAAGGGCTATACTGCTATATATATCCAGTTCTAATATTGCCTCGAGATTGGCATATATTTCTTCCTTAAATCTTGCTGCGTGTGTGGTTAAATCCTTAAGTATCCTTTTCTCTTCCTCTTTTTCCTCATTCTCCAATATATTTATTGTATTATTAAGTTCAACACACTCCATAGGTTCAACAAAAGAGGTCTTTAAAGAGTGGGAGTAATCATGGACAATCCCATTTATAGCCTGATTGAAGTTTGGTTTTAAAGGTATTACATATCTATTGTTTCTAATAGCTATATAGAAATCCTGTATAAAAGATCTTACTGCCTCCCTATCCATTATCCTTTCAAGGAGCTTTCTTATCTTCTCCCTGTTCATGAAGAGTTCTATCCTTATCCTTGAAAGCTCATAGGTAGCTGTATCCTCTATAAAACCTTCTATATTTATTGTCTTGATTATCTTCTGATAAACCGCTGGCAATGGTTTGATCTTTGCCAACATTTCTATGATAAATGGTTTTTTGTTAAAGGCATTTTTTAAAAAATTCAAGGTCTCATGACATGACCTCAAAAAATCTGCAAGCTGCAATAACTCCCTTATCTCAAGTATTACATCCTTAATGGATAATCTTTTTAGGGTTTCTCTTATATCGATGGTGTTATAAAGGGGGATTTTCCCATCCCACTTGATAACCTCTATAACTGCTTCTATCTTATCCTGACGGGCAGATATTGTCTCTATGTCTTTTAATGGTCTTATTTGAGATAAGGATTCACCTATGAAAGGGGTTGTAGAGTAATTATGGAGAAAGTCAATAAGCCTTGTATAATCTATATATGAAAGTGTCTTATCAATCATATAGGGCTTTGTGACTACCTATTTTGATGATAGTCTCTTAAGCACCAGTTCGCTTAACACTTTTCCGTCTATCCTCCCGGGGTATTTCCCTAATAGAAATTTTATAACCTTACCCATATCCTGCTTTCCAGTAGCCTGAAGATTGACAATAGCCTCATCTATCTCCTTGATAAGCTCTTCCTCTGACATTGATGCGGGCAGGAGCTCTTTTAAAAGCTCAAGTTCTTTTTCCTCCTTTTCTATAAGGTCTTTCCTGTTACCTTTTTTAAATCCCTCTATGGACTCAAGGCGCTGTTTTACCGAGGACCTGACGATGGAAAAAAATTCTTCCTCTGTGATAGGCCTTATCTTCTCCACCTCTTTGTTCTTAATGGCTGCAAGGAGCATCCTATAGGTCGATACCTTTACGGTATCCCTGTTTTTTATGGCATCTTTGAGCCCCTGCTCTATTCTGGATTTAAATTCCATTGTTAATATAGACCCTTATCCATTGTTCTTTTAATCTTCTTAAGCGCCCTCTTTTTAGCAGCGAGTATCTTCTTTTTTCTTTTGACGCTGGGTTTTTCGAAGTGCTCTCTCTTTTTTATCTCAGAGAGTATGCCTGTCTTCTCGCACTGCTTTTTAAACCTTCTAAGGGCACTTTCGAATGATTCTCCTTCCCTTACTATAACTGCTGGCATCCATCTTTCCCTCCCTCCATATTAAAAATATATATTTAAAAATATCTTTATTCATATCCAAAGTTTAACTATTAAAACCTAAACTTATAGTCAAAGTCAACAAATTTCCCTACCTATGAAGAATACTTTTTTAAAAGCCGTTCAATTTTTGAATATGTCTACAATGCATCCATCAGTGATTTTTCTGTCACCCTTCTTCGTGTCTTTTTCTCTCTTCTCGCCTTAATTCACGCCTTAATAGTTTGCCTACCTTTGATTTAGGCAACATATCCCTGAATTCTATATAGTGAGGTATCTTATAGGAGGCAAGCCTGTCTCTGCACCATCTGATAAGGTCATAGCCTGTAATACCCTTAACATCCTGTTTTAAAACAACAAATGCCTTTATCCTCTCACCAACCTTTTCATCAGGAATACCAACAGCACATGCTGCAAGCACTGCAGGATGGTCCTGAAGGGCTGCCTCTATCTCAGAAGAAGATACCCTGTAACCTTTGTGTTTTATGGTATCTGCAGTCCTGTCTACAAAATAAAAAAAGCCTTGTTCATCCTGCCTGACTATATCGCCTGTCTTATACCATATATTGTCATCTATGACCACAAATGCCTCTTTTGTCTCTTCTTCTTTATTCCAGTATCCCTCCACCATATGTTCAGAAGAGACCAAAAGTTCCCCTGCCTCACCCGCCTTAACCTCTTCACCTGTTAGCTCATCTACAATCTTTACCCTTTTTATAGGGAGTACCCTGCCTATAGAACCCTGGGGTCTTTCCTTATCTACAGGAGACATGGTAATACCACCACATGTCTCTGTGGCACCGTAACCTTCAAATATCTCTTTACCTATCTTTTCCTTCCATCTCTTTGCTATCTCCATGGGAAGAACATCGCCTCCACTGAAACAGTATTTAAGAGAAGACAGATCATAGTATTCAAGCCTGTCGTGTTCAAGGATCATCCTATAAAGTGCCGGAACAGCAAAAAATGTCTTTATTTTATACTTCTCAATATATGAAAGAAAGGCATCGATATTCACCTTTGGCATAAGGACAACGCTATCGCCGGTTACACAAAGTGGTCCAAGCCCAAACACCTGGCCGAGTATATGGAATAATGGCCCTCCCTGAAGAACTATATTTTCAGAAGGCGGTATAAGAGGATAGCTCACTTCCATCTGTGCCCTCACCGACTCAAGAAAAAGGGCGTGGTTTATGGGGACACCCTTTGGATTTTTGGTGGTCCCTCCTGTATAGAGTATCTCAAGGGGCATGTGGGCATCTATCTTAGGCCTTACATCACGACTTCTATCCTCAATTATCTTTAAGAACGTGTATACGCCTTTACCTTTTCCTGACTTTCCTGTTGGTATCCTGTCAAACATTTTACCTACGAATTTTTTGTAATTGGGGAGTAGGTCAGCAAGGTTGGTGACAATGACATTATCAAAGAGTCCTTCCTCTTTTAGCTCTTTTACATAGCCAAAATTTGTATCTGCACATATTATAGTCTTTGCCCCTGAATCACTGGCAATATAACTCACATCCCTTGATGTGTATATAGGTGTTATGGGGACTGCAATGGCACCTAATTTCTGAATAGAAAGCCAGCCTATTATCCATTGAGGTGTATTGGGGAGGTATATCATAACCCTGTTACCTTCTTTTACACCTATGGATGTCAATCCAGAAGCAAAATGTTCTACTGCCTGTTCGATAAAACGAAAGGTCATTTTCTCACCGAGAAAGTATAAGGCAGGTTTATATGGGTCTTTTTTTGCTACTTCGAGAAATGCACTATACACATCCATAATATAATTACACCCCAAAATATGCAGCCTTTATCTCTGGATTTTCATATAACTCCCTGCCTGTGCCCTCCAGGGTCAACATGCCGTTTTCAAGGACATAACCTCTATCTATTATGGGCAGGACAGGCCTTGCAAACTGCTCGCATATTAGTATGGTCACATAAGCATCCTTTCTTATCTGGACAATAGATTCGATGAGTTTTACCTGTATAGACGGCGATAAACCCAGCAAAGGTTCATCAAGGAGCAGGAGCCTTGGCTTTGCCATAAGGGACATGCCAATGGCAAGCATCTGCTGTTCACCGCCACTTAAGAACCCCGCCTTTCTTTTTCTAAGAGGGACAAGGGCAGGAAAGATTTTATATACAAAGGCGATATTCTCTTTCATCTCCTTTTTTGATGATAGATATGCAGCAATCTTGAGATTCTCTTCCACATCGCTTTCCACGAATACAGGATGCCTTTCCCTTGATAGGACTATACCCATCTTTACCCTTTCGTCTGCCCACATATTTGTTATATCTTTTTCGAGAAATGTTATCTTACCAAAGATGGTAATCCTCTCGCCGCCTTTTCTCTTTTCCTTTAATTGTGTGTCAAGGAGGAGCCCTGATAGGGTATTTACAAGGGTAGTTTTCCCGGCACTGTTAGAACCTATGATACCGACTATCTCACCCTCTTCCACATGGATGGAAAGCTCGTTTATGGCAAGGGCGTTTTCATAAAATACCATAAGTTTCTCAACCTTGAGCAATATCTATACCTCCACCCCGAGATATGCCTTTTTTACCTCTTCGTCCTCCAGTATCTCCTTTGGCTTGCCTTCTTTTATCTTTCTCCCAAAGTTAAACACTATTACATTATCTGCTATCCTGAACAATTCTTTTAGTCTGTGTTCTATCATTATGATGGTTTTTCCTTCCACAAGGAGCTTTTCTATGATGGGGACAATGCTGGTTACCTCTGCAATGGAGAGTCCTGAAAAAAGTTCATCCAGTATAAGGACCTCTGCCTTGAGTGCTATAAGCCGTGCAAGCTCAAGTCTCTTTAAGTATCCGTGGGGAAGGACGCTTGCTGTTTTATAAGGAACAGATGAATCCCTCTCAAAGCCCACTTCTTCCAGTATATCAAGTGCTATGGCATCCTTGTCGCCAAATCCCCCGCCTTTTGTTGCCTTCACCCTGTCTGAAGATAATGGGACTATGATATTTTTAAATGCCGGTAGATGGAAAAACGGTTTTACCATCTGAAATGCCCTTCCAACTCCCATATTTGTAATCCTATAAGGCGTAAGGCCAATAAGTTCCTTGCCCTTAAATTTTACACTCCCTCTGTCAGGCCTAATAAATCCTGTTATCATATTTACAAAGGTTGTTTTTCCTGAACCATTAGGGCCTATGATGCCGAGAAGGGTGTTTTCCGGCACATCCACACTTACATCATCTACTGCCTTGATACCACCAAAACTCTTTGTAAGGTTTCTTACTTCTATTATAGCCATTACTCTATTTTTACCCACCTCTCCATCTCATTGTATTTCCTTGAGAGATAATGGAATATTCCTTCAGGGAGGGCAACAACACATATAACAAGGACGAGACCATAAAAAACTACCCTTATTGTCCCGAACTCTCGAAGTATCTCAGATAAAGGCACGAGGACAAATGCACCGAGCAAAGGCCCTGCAAGACTGCCGATACCCCCTATGGCAGAGGCTGCAATGGGTAAAATGGAGAACTCCATGGTGAATACAGGTATGCCCGTAAACATATAAGAGTGTGTCATAAAGGCACCGCAGAAGGCACAGATGCTGCTACCTATGAAAAGGGCCTGTGCCTTGAAGGCATATATATTTATACCCGAAGCCATTGTTGCCCTGTCATTATCCCTTATACTTACAAATATTAACCCATAATCTGAAGATATAAACCTTCTCAATGCAAATAGTGTAACCCACATGGCAGTAATGATTATAATTAGTTCAATCCATATGTTGGGAAAGGGGCTAAGGCCTGTAATACCTTCGTTACCTCCAAATATTCGGGTTGCCTCAATACCCCTCATAAGCATTAAAGGCAAAATCAATGTAACCATGGCAAAATATATTCCCCTGAGCCTTACAACAGGAAGGAGCAATAAGGTAGATAAAAGTCCTCCGAATATGGTAGCAAGGGGTATGGTAACATAAAAAGGTAAATGGAGGTAATGATTGAGTATGCCTGCTATGTATGATCCTATTCCGAAAAACAAAGCCTGGCCCAGAGAGAGCATGCCACAACTTGAAAGAAAATCCCATGAAACAGCAAGCATGGCAAATATACAAGTGCTTATGATAACCTTCTGCCAGTAGAGTGGAAGGATCAAGGCAAATATTGCCAGGGCAAATATGGGAATTGCCCTTGGAAAGATGAGATAGAGTATCTCATTCATTGATGATATGGCATAGATATCATCGGAACGTGCCTTTATGCACCTGTCTATCCTCTCTTTCCTATAATTTTCCTTATTCATATCCTCCTTTCACTTTTTAAACCCTCTCCTCCAGTTCCTTTTGATGCCCCAGGATACCCGAAGGCTTAATCACAAGTATAATCAGTATGGCAAACAGACTTACAATCATTGTCCAGTGTGGCGCAAGATATGTGGCTGTCAATGTTTGTGCATATCCTATAATAAGACTTGCGATGATTATCCCGAAGGTGCTACCCAAACCCCCTACAATACAAACAGAAAGTGCATTTATAAGCACGTCATAACCACCATCAACAGTGATTGTCCCCAATGGTAATATTACTATGGCAGCAAAGGCACCAAGAGATGAGCCGAGTCCCATACTAAGGCTTGCTATCCAGTCTGGGTTTATGCCAAGGGACAAGGAGGTATGTTCCTCCTGAGCAATACCTCTGAATGCACGGCCAATCTTTGTATGGTGCGTGAAAAGATAAAGAGCTATGATGAGCAGTATCACAAACCCTATAATCAAAAGCCTCTGTATGTCTACATAGGCACCCAAGACCTCTACAGAACCAGACAGGAACATGGGGAGGGAGTATTTAAAACCTATGAATCCCACATAACGTAAAAACTCAAGGATTACTATGGATATGCCGAATGTGGCAATGACCTCTGATATCACGAGGCCCCTTATGCGCTTTATAATAAACCTGTAAATAAAAGCGCCGAAAACGCCTATTATTAATATAGTTGAGATGGCGGAAACAGGGTAAGGTAGGTTTAACTTATTTATAAATATCCACGTTATAAAACCAGAGACCACATATATGGCCCCATAGGCAAAATTTGCCACCCCGCTTATACCGAAAGTAAGGTTAAACCCTATTGCCATAAGGGCAAGGACAGCGCTATTTATGAGGCCATATATGAGCATGTTGTTATTTCATCCACCCTGGCTTAACAATCTTGTCACTGGCAATGGACTGAGGCCAGACAACAGCCATCTTACCATTCTGCCATTGCATGACTGCACCCACAGCAGCTGTCTTGGGATTATCACCGAATATGAGTTGATGACCCTTATCAAATTTTATCCTTCCTATAACCCCTTCCATGTCTGTTGCCTGTATGGCACTCACAACCTTATCCTGATCGAGGGTGCCTGCCTTTTCTATGGCATTGGCAAGGATATATACAGTGTCATAGGCAGGTGCTGCACCGTGTCCTGATTGTATATCTTCTTTCCATCTTTTAAAGTATGTCTCAGAGAATTTCACTGTAGGAGGATATGCCTTGATGGGGAAATATCCTATCTCGAATACAATATTCATCAATCCATCTATATCGCTCCCAAAGGTCTTCCATGCCTTGCTTCCCATAAGTGGTGAGATAAATCCTGCCATAAGGGCTGGGACCTTCATCCCTTTCCACTGTTTAACTAATATGCCGCTTGTGGGCATATCAAATATGGGCATGATCACCTGAACACCTGCTGATTTTGCCTTCATTAATCCTGCTGAAAAGTCTGTGGCACCCACTGGATACTTGTCGAATCCTGCAACGGTCCATCCGTTTTCTTTAAACCATTTCTCCATTAATGACCCTGTTGCAGTTGCCCAAAGGACATCCTGGGTGACAATGTAGACCTTATTATAACCAAATTCTTTTGATATAAATTTCATCATATTCTGTATATATTGGGACAGGTATTTTGAATCAAGACAGTTTCTGAACGAATATTTATATTTTTCAGGGTTGCTCAGGATTTTTTCCTGAAATTTCGGAGTCATGGCAATGGTCCCTATGTTTATCACCTTGTGTTTCGAGTATATATCCATGGCTGCCAAGAGAGCCTCTGACCTGAAATTACCTACCACAGCGGCGTATATCTTTTTATCAAGGATCAACTTTTCTATGCCAAGGAGTGCCTCCTGGACAGGGACGCCGGGCTCGCCGTCTCTTATGTCAAGAGATTCAATCTTGATGAGTCTTTTTTCATTCCCTATCTTTATGCCTCCTTTTGCATTGATCTCTTCAGCGGCGAGTAGGGCAGCCTTATGACCCTCATAGCCTTCGATTAGTTTCAGAGATGTGGGAACCCCTAATGTTATATACTGCTGTGCCTGAATCTGGAAGGTAAAAAATAGACAAAAGAAAAGAAACACGAAAAGACAAAAAAATGATCTTCTCATAAAACCCCCCTTAATTTTCATTTAATTCTTTAATTGGTAATCCTTTTGCTTCACCATCCCGTATAATATAACATCCCTGTATGTCCTTGCAAGAGATGCACCATCTAACTTTTTTCTATTCATATACCATTGCAAAAGCACTCCATTATGTATGGATACTATAATATGGGCATTCAGGGTGATATCAAAATCATCATCAAAAAGGTTATCCTGTTTGCCTTCTCTAAGTATAGACTCTATAAAATTGATATACCTTTCAAATAATGTTGCGAGTTTTTTTTCTGCCTTTGTGCCACTTCCTGTTAGTTCTGCAGCAAGAGTTGTGGCAAGGACGCACAGTTCACTGTTTTTCAAGGCATATTCGCTTATGTATTTATGATATGACTTGAATCTCTTCAAAAAATCATCCTTTTTTATATTCATATGGGAAAATAGGCTCTCAAAAAAATCCTTCTCAAATCTCTCTATTATGGTCTCAAGAAGTCCATCCTTACTTTTGAAGTGCCAGTAAAAGGCGCCCTTGCTTACCCCCACCTCATCCATTATATCTTGAATGGATGTCCCATTAAAACCCTTTTTTAAAAAAAGCCTGATACTCTTTTCTATAATCCTTTCTCGGAGGTTTGGTGGTCTATATCTCTTCATTAATTTATAAACTAACCGTTTAGTCTAAATTATTTTAGCCTTTATTTTCCCTTTGTCAAGAAAAATTTAAATATTTTAAATGAATTTTAATAATATATTTCATTTGGAGAATTTTTTTAAAATCTTTGGATTTGTCTTTTTTTAAAGGTTGAACAACAAAGGGTGGTGTTTTATATTAAATACATGACCGAGAAAGAAAGACAACTTATAGATACATATGCAGAACAGGCATTTCATGGTAGGCTGTTCAGACAGCACTTTCCTGTATGCGATTGCGGAAAGGTTTTTGATGAAAAAGAGATATATAATGCCCCTGGTGTTTTTCTAAGGAAAGTGGATGTTTTTGGAAAGACATTTACCATGATAGAACCCATTTGCCCTGTATGCAAGAAGAGGATACCTGGCAGCTATAGCATCCTTAATTAGGAGCACCTTTAAAAGGATACTAATATCTTAGCCAACCAATCCTTTTCTTATAAACATTACTGCTATACTTGCAATAATCAGGGCAAATACCTTGGATAGTGCCTCTATGAATTTCTTGCCAAGATATCTAAGGATAAATTCTGAAAACCTAAGCAGCACCCAGCAGATTAAAAGGTTTACAAGAAGGGATATAAGGAAGAAGTAGAAACCGTAGTTGTTTCTAATGATAATAGATGTGGTAAGGACAGCAGGCCCAGCAAGTAAAGGCACACCAAGAGGCACAACACCGAACATGTCATCTTCTATGGCAGGTTCTACATGCCCTACAATTATATCCTTCACTGCAATAATAAAAAGCACAACCCCTCCTGCAATAAAGAAATCTTTTATAGATATGCCGAGATAGTTGAGTATCTGATTCCCTATTACCACAAAGAGCATGGTGGTAATAAATGATGTAAGTATAGAATCCCTTAACTGTTTCTTCCTTTTTAATCTGTCCAGATGGGCTGTAAATTTTATATATATGGGCAATATACCCAAAACATCAAAGGCAACAAACAGGGGTATAAAAGATAAGAGAAATTGATCGATCATATATTGAGACCTTTGAAAGTATAGCAAAGGCCTCAAAAAAAATAAAAATATTTTTTTGCTGTTTCTTGAAATCTAATGAATTTATCCACTCAAAAGACGTTTCCAAAAGAAACATAATTGTATCATCAAGATACAATTGTATGAAAATATCCAGAAAATTTATTTACACAAGCCTATTTTTTTATATAAAATCAAAATATTAAAAGGCTGTTTTGTATGGCATGGCGATTGCTTTAAAAAATTGAATCATAAAATTTTTTACAATAGATCTTTAATTTAGATTTTGGAAGAAATTGAAAATAATTCATAAAATAAAGGAGATGGCCATGGAACTTACTCAGGAACAAAAGGATATAAGGCTGGCAGCAAGGGAGTTTGCCGAAGGTGAATTTAAGGAAAGGGCAAAGGAATTTGATGAAAAGGAAGATTTTGACCTCTCCATATGGAAAAAGGCATGTGAAAATGGTTTTGTAGGAACATTTATAAAAGAGGAATACGGAGGTCATGGTCTGGGTTTTCTTGAACACTCCCTAATTGCCGAAGAATTCTGGAGGGTTGATCCCGGTTGCGGTCAGGCAGTCCTCTCTACTACTTTCGGTTCAGAGATGATTCAGGCATTTGGTTCAGAGGCGATAAAAAAGAAATATCTCCCACCTTTGGTGAGAGGAGAAGCTATTATGGGCTTTGGGATAACAGAGCCTGATGCAGGAAGCGATGCAGCAGGCATAAAAACAAAGGCAGAAAAGAAAGGCGATAAATATATTATAAACGGCTCTAAAATGTTTATAACAAATGGATGTATTGCCGATTACCTCCTTGTTTTTTGCGTAACAAACCCTGAGGAAAAAAATAGTCACAAAAGACACAGTGCTATACTTATTGATACAAAACAGCCTGGATATGAGGCAAACAAGATTCACGGAAAGATGGGTATAAGGGCATCCAACACAGCAGAGATAGCCCTAAACAACATAGAGGTACCCGTAGAGAATCTTATCGGTAAAGAGGGTAATGGATTCTATCAGCTTATGGACTTCTTCAACAAGACAAGGAATCATGTGGCAGCCCAGGGTGTAGGGGTTGCCCAGGGAGCAATGGAATTGGCTATCTCTCATGTGAAAAAGAGAAATGCCTTTGGAGGAACACTATCAAGACTACAGGGTATCCAATTTTTACTTGCCGAGATGGCCACAAGGATAGAGGCTGCAAGGAGCCTTTACTGGAGAGCTGCTTATACAGTAGATAAAGGAAATCCTGACCCATCTCTTATATCCATGGCCAAATGGTATGCCGGTGATACTGCAGTATATGTGGTAAATCAGGCCCTTCAGCTCCACGGCGGATACGGCTATATCAGTGATTATGACATCCAGAGATTCTACAGGGATGCCAAGATTGTGGAGATATATGAGGGCTCAAGAGAAGTGGAGAAGGCCATTATTGGATCTGAATTACTGAAGAGAAACTGGATGAAGTTATAAAAGGTCCTTAAGACCTTTGCAAAATAAAACAAAGGTCTAATTGTAAACAATTGGTAAAAAAATAAGATCTATGTCAAGAATCATATTGTGTCTTGATATGGATACACTCTTTACGCCTATAGCGCAAAAGACTAATACCGGGCTTCGAGGCAGACCTAAAGCTATCATTGGTTTAGTGGTAAACCTTGATCACATCAGCATCCTATGAGGCAATGGCATATAGACTGTAATGACCTTTTTCAAAGTCTCGTATCTCATTGTTGCCTTTAGACTCATCCGTGTATCCACAAAATACAAAGTTGAGACAAAATATTAAATCAAATTCGTTTAGACAACAAAATATTCAATAATATCAATAAACTTTTACGTATTTTATGATGGCATGAAAATTGCTTAAATCTTCTAATTAAAGTTATTGAGAGGGAGGGTATTATGGAGTCAAAAAGGACGTTTTCAACAATAAGGACTATTATAAACCGTAACGCATCTCTTTATTCTGATAAAGTAGCTTTAAAAGAAGTTGAAGGTAAAAAAAGGGTTTTTACATTCTCTCAGGTAAAAGAAAGGGTTAATAAAATAGGGAATGCGCTACATGGACTTGGCGCAAAAAAAGGCGATAGAGTGGCTATATTAAGTCAGAACAGCCTCGAATATATTGAATGCGCCTTAGCAGTCCCTAATGCAGGACTAATTTATGTGGTTTGCAACTTCAGGCTTGCGCCACCAGAAATAGCAACGATTCTGGCTGATTCAGAGCCTTCTATTCTCATTGTCCAAGAGCAATTTATAGGAATTGCTGAGGCGTTAAAAGATTCTCTGCCATCTGTAGAAAAGATTATTTATTTTGGTGCACGTGAAAATAAACCTGCTGGTTGGTTGGATTACGAGGAACTTATTATGAATTCCTCTTCTTCACCACAAACTATAGAGTTATATGAAGATGATGTTGCCATACTCATGTATACCAGCGGTACCACAGGTGTACCAAAAGGTGTTATGCAGACCCATGGTAACTTTTATCATGCGGGACGCGTATGCTCAAAAAACAACAACCTTAATATGGATGACCGTGTATTTATTGTTTGCCCAATGTATCATATTACTGCACATTATACATTTTTTGGTGCCCAATATACAGGGTGCACCTCCTATATCTTCTCTAAGTGGGATGTAGAGCAGTTTTTCTCTGTTACCCAGCAGGAAAGATTATCAGCAGGTATGTTTGCTACCCCGATGGTCATGATGATACTTGACCATCCAAACAGGGATAAATATGACCTTTCAAGCTGGAGGACACTATGGTTTGCAGGGGCAGGCATTATACCTTCAGTTTATAAGCAATTTACCGAGACATTTGGAAATATATTGGGTGAGCATCATGGAACAACAGAAACAACAGGTGTTACAACAAACCTTTCCGTTAGAGATATAAAAGAGGCGCTGGATATGGGTGATGACAAGATATTTGAATCATGCGGAAGGGCAAGCTATGACATGGAGATCCTTATTGTAGACGAGAATAATAAACCTGTTCCACCAGGTGGTATCGGTGAGATGATAGCACGAGGATCAGGCATGTCTCTTGGCTATTGGCGAAAGGAAAAGGAGACAGCCAAGGCATTTAAAGGAGGATGGTTCCACACAGAAGATGTCTGTTCTATTGATGAAAAGGGTTATATAAGGGTCATTGATCGCCTAAAAGACATGATCATAACAGGAGGCGAGAATGTTTATCCTGCTGAGGTGGAGAAGGTTATACATGAACACCCATTGGTAAAAGAGTCTTGTGTAATAGGAACACCCCATCCTGTGTGGGGTGAGGCAGTAACTGCTGTAATTGTCCTCAAGAATGGCAATGCCTTAAAACCAGAAGAGATTACCAATTTTTGCAAGGGTAAGATAGCAGGTTATAAGGTTCCTAAGGTTGTTCACTTTATAGAAGAACTGCCCCGCAATGCTGCAGGAAAGATATTAAAGAGAGAATTAAGGGAAAAATTCGGGCAATAATCTGCCTAAAAGCAGAAAAAATATTTAAGGGGGTTAGATTATGAGAGAGATTGTGAGTCATAAGCCAGGTAGGGTCTTGCTTTGGGTCCTTTTTCTAAGCGCTATCTGGTATGTTTTTGTTTTACCTTTTGTTTTGCAGAATACATCGTATCTGTTATTTGGATGGATGCCCGTTGCTGTGGCATTTTATAATCTACAGACCATCATATGGCTTCTGTCATTCTGGATTTATACAAGCAAATATTGGCCATATAGATAAAATTTTAAAGAAAAAATAAAATCTATCTACTATCTAAAGGGGGGTTATATGATCTGGATAGTGCTTTTATTAGGGGTAGTTTTAGTTTTTATTAGTGCATATGGATATAAGCTTAGCAAAAAGACAGCTGCAGATTATCTTCTTGCAGGCAGGGCGATCGGTACATTTGTCATGTTTTTTTATGTCTATTTTGCCATATCCAGTGCATGGACCTTTTACGGTTTTCCAGGCACAATATATAACACTGGACCTGGTTTTATGCTTTTCTTTTCATTCACCTCATTTGCCTTCCTGTATATCATGATAGGACCTAAACTATGGGCAGGCGGAAGTAAGTATGGTTACCTTTCTCCTGTCCAGTTTTTAGGCGAACGTTACCAGTCAAAGGCTTTGAGGTTGATACTGGGAGGCATTCTTGTTCTTTTTCTCTTTCCTTACCTTGGACTTCAGGCTGTAGGGATTGGCGCAGGTATGAAGGCGGCTGTAGGTTGGCCATTCTGGTTTGGTGCCCTGTATATGACTGTTATTATGCTCCTTATATGTCTGATCGGTGGAACTCGCAGTGTTGCATGGCTGAATGTCCTCTTAGGTATCATATTCACAGCAACATTCTGGGGTTTTCTTATATGGATTTTAATTTCAACAAACAATACAAGCCTAAGCGATATGGCTAAAAAGATCCAAGAAATAAGACCTGGTCTTCTGGGTGTCCCAGGACCTGTTAATGCCTGGACAACCCAGAATCTCATGGGTCTTGCCCTTGCAGGTCTAACAGTGATGGCATGGCCCCATATAGTTATAGGGACAATGCAGGTGAAAAGTATGGTTGTTGTTCGTAAAACAGCTATATGGATGCTTCTTTTTTCTTTGATCTTTTGTAATATAGCGGCAATCTGGGGCTATCTCGTATGCCCAATACTTGTACCTGGTTTGAAAGGCAAGGCAGCAGACGCTGTTGTCCAGATAGCAATCACTAAATACCTTTCTGGTTGGGCATCAGGGGCTACTCTTCTTGCTGTTTTAGCTGCTGCCATTTCAACAGTTGCAACTCAGTTGATGGTAACAGGGCTTCTTGTATCTCGCGATATAATATTTTCTGTCTCCACTAAGGTAACAGACAGAGGTCTTATACTGTGGTCAAGGATAGGAATGGTGATAGCGGCAATTATAAGCTTTATATTGGCTCTTGTAAGACCAACTGAACTGGGACTACTTTTGAGTAATATTGCATCCCCTGGCTTTGCCTTATGGCTACCAGCCTTAATAGGCGGCGTCCTGTGGAGAAGAGGGACAAAGGAGGGGGCTATTGTGGGTATATTTGCTGGACTGGTCCTCCTTATTGTAGGTTCATTTTTTTATAAACCTCTGCTACTTGGTTTTCATCCTATCTTTGTCCCTCTTCTTGTCGATGCATTATTATATATAGGGGTAAGCCTTATTACCTCTCCTGTTCCAAAATCAGTCCAGAAGAAGTTTTTTGATGATATTGAGGACTACCTTGAAGAGCATACCTTGAGGGGTCGTAGTATTGATAATGGAAAGGTGTTTGTTGCACCCAAGGTTGCCATGGAGACAGTTACGTCAGACAAATAAAAAGCTTTTTGTAATGGTTATAAGATGCAGTATTAGATTGCCATTACTTGTTTGTTCACATAATTCATGCCCGCGTGAGGAGTCGGGATCAGGCCATACCCCCAATCTGCCTTAAATGATCCCCTCCTCACAACCTCCTGATTATTCAAAAAATATCTTTCCAGGATTAAGTCTATCTGCCTCTTTTGGGTCTTCTGTGGAATATTTTTCTTAAGATTTTTGAATGTCTTTAATCTCTTCTAACTTGCTATAGAGTTTTTTTCTGCTTATACCGAGGATACGGGCTGCCTTACTTTTATTCCCGCCTACTGAATCTAATATATTTCTAATATGCTCTATCTCCAATTCTGCAAGGCTTGAACCACCTTGCCTTATCCTGAATTCAGTATTTTTTTTATGTTCATAACCAACTGATAAGATTGCCTCTGGGAGGTCCTCAGGTAGTATTTCTATACGGTCTGTGCTGATAAGACATGCCCTCTCTATGACATTTGCAAGCTCACGGACATTTCCAGGCCAGTTATATTCCTTTAAAATCTCCTTTACCTTTTCTGAAAACTGTTTTTTTGTCCCTGCCCTTACAAATTTGTTAAGGAAATATTCTGCAAGAAGGGATATATCCTCTTTTTTTTCACGAAGAGGGGGTAGGTTTATAACAAAGGCATTCATCCTAAAAAATAGGTCTTTTCTGAATCTGCCTTCCATTATTTCGTTAGTCAGGTCTTTATTTGTAGCAAAAATAAACCTCACATCCACTTTTGTCTCCCTTGTGTCCCCTAATTTCAAAAATGTGCCAAGTTCAAGGACTCTCAAGAGCTTTGCCTGTATGACAGGGCTCATATCTCCTATCTCATCTACAAAAAATGTCCCTTCATGGGCAATCTCGAGAAGGCCCGGTTTATTATTATGGGCACCTGTGAAGGCACCTTTTTTATAACCAAAAAGCTCACTTTCGAGCATGGATTCCTGAAGGGCACTAGAATTTATTACCACAAAGGGATTCGAAGCCCTTGGGCTAAGGTTGTGAATCGCCCTTGCAGCGAGTTCTTTGCCTGTCCCTGTTTCACCCTGAATTAGAACTGGTGTGTCAGATGGTGCCACAAGGGAGATTAAATCCTTAACCTTTTGCATCTGTTTGCTGTTACCTATAAAATCATCCTGGATGCTAATCCTATGTATATGTTCTTTCAGGAGGATATTTTTGTCCTTTAGGGATTTTTTCTCATATGCCTTTGATATGACACTGGATAATTCCGATATCTTACACGGTTTAGTAAGATAATCATATGCGCCAAGCTTCATGGAGCGTATGGCTGTGTCTACCGATGCATAACCCGTGAGCATTATCACTTCCATAGTTGGCTCTATCTGTCTCAGTTTAGATAATAGATCTATCCCGTCTATATCTGTTAATTTTATATCAAGGACAGTCACATCAAAATCCTCTTCATTTATAATACTCAATGCCTCTGTCCCTGAGGCAACAGTAGTGACATCCATGCCCTCCTTAGATAGCTGTTTCTTGAATGCCTGTGCCAGTTGAATCTCATCATCTATTATTAGGACCCTTATCATTATAGATAATCCCCTCCTGCCTCTTTGTAATCCTGTGCCGGCAGTGTTATAAAGAATGTTGTTCCGATTCTTGGGGTGCTCTCAACTGATATACTTCCCCCCATTTCATGAATAAGTTCCTTACACAGGGAAAGACCAAGACCTATACCTTTTTTTACCTCTTTTGTGGTAAAGAATGGTTCAAAGATCTTGTCTATTATAGTGGCAGGTATGCCTATTCCATTGTCTTTAACTTCAATAGAGATGGTCTTGTTTACAATAGAAGTCTTTATGAATATGGCAGCATCCGGTCTATCTTCAACAGCATCTAAAGCATTTTTTATCACATTTTTTATGACCTGACGGACTGCGCTTATATCGCCTATGGCGCACAATAGATGAGGATGAAGGTCTTTTTTTATCCTTAATGTATCTTTATCTAACTGCATGGATTGTATAATATCCTCAATAAGATTGTTGATATTGATAGGTGTCTTTTCAAGGCCATTCTTTTTGGGGATATTCAATAAATCCACGATAGCATTTTTGCAACGGAATGCCTGTTCTTGAATAATATCAAGATATGTTTTCAACTCCTCAAGCTCCAATTGATTTAGGTTACCCTCCAATATGGCATCTATGGATGATTGGGCTAATTCTGCGTAGGCAACAAGGGTTGCAAGGGGATTATTTAATTCATGGGCAACCCCAGCCACAAGCCTACCAAGGGTAGCCATCTTGACCTCCTGCATGAGTTTTGCCCTTGTCTTTACCCTTTCTGTAGTCTCTTCAATAATACAAAGAAGTCCTTCTACAGAGCCGTCTTTTCCAAAAAGGGGAACGCCTTTAAAGTCCATGTAGAGATTTCTGTCACCCTTATATGTGACAAAGGGAAAATCCCAGAGATGAAATGCCTCTCCTTTAAGCCCTTTTTTAATAAAATCCGCAAGGCCCGATTTAATTGTATATGGATTTTCGAGCCAGTTGAAACCTATGAGTTTTTTCTCTGCATTTTCTCCAAGCCCTGAAAGAACTGCCAGTGCAGGATTTACACTGGTAAACACACCTTTTTTATCAAGGGTAAATATAGCAACAGGTGCATTGTCAATAATTGCCTTGTTGAATTCTCCAAGACGCCTCAATTCATCCTGTGCTATCTTTTTTGCCGTTATATCTTCTATAGATCCTTCTTGATAGAGAAAATTGCCATTCTCATCATATACTGCCCTAACATTTATAGATACCCATATCTTTATCTTATCCTTCCTGTATAACTCACACTCGAAACCAATAACCAAGCCCTTTTCCTCTAAAAGGCTCAGAAGCCTTTCTCTGTCTGAGGGGTTTACATAATGTTGTTCCCCTAAATTCCATATGGTTGCAAGACAGTCTTCAGGGGATTCATATCCCAACATGCGGCTTAGCGCAGGGTTGACTACAAGTATCCTGCCATCATTAGTTGCCTGAAATATTCCTTCCACTGCGTTTTCAAATATGCTTCTGTATCTCTTCTCTGCCTCTATGAGTCTTTGCTCTGTTTTTTTTCTTTCAGTTATATCGAGGAGTGTCCCAATGACAGCGGGTTCTCCTTCATAGACAGTGGCAGAGCCGTATACCTCAGCGTAGTATAATTGTCCATCTTTCCTTATGCCTCTGAATTCATAATGGACCGACTCTATCTTTCCAGAGATCCTATTTTGTAAATGGTCTCTCACCATGGGCCAGTCTTCTGGATGAACCACCATGTCTGGCCCTAATTTTCCCATGATTTCCTCTGGTTTATAGCCAAGAATTTCGGCAAGTTTTGCATTTACATATTTGAAAACATTTTCCTGTATGACATATATGCCCACTACAGATTTCTCGGCAAGGTTTCTAAATTTTCGCTCTGATTCCTGAAGTGCTTTTTCTGTTTGTATAACCTTTTTTATTTTCATCTTATAAACTTTAAACCTCTTTATTTTTAATCAAGCAATTTGGGTGCCATAGCATGATTTGGGTATTATACATACAATTCACATACATAAAAGAAAAATTTTATGTATAATTATTGCACAAATTGTTTCTTTTTGATACACATATGTAAAAAAGATACAAAAAAAGATAGTTCGTTTTATATGAACTTAAGATATAATAGTCCATATTCATTATAAAACTTGCAGTTAATGTGGTGTGGTATATACATTGCATACATAATTAATATGTTACAAAGATATACTTAGAGAAGGGGTTAAGATATGCAAGAGCAGGCAGCGAGTCGTGTCCTGGTATGTATTCAGTGTGGTAAATGCACAGGCGGTTGCCCTGAATCAGGTAGGACGCCTTTCAATATAAGAATGCTTGTGAGAAAAAGACAGTTTCAATATAACATAGAAGAGGCTATCCCTTGGTACTGCACTGCCTGTAATACATGTACCATCCGGTGTCCAAGGGATGTTAAACCTTCAGAGATGATTATCGAAATACGGGCGGCCTTGGTGGAAGAGGGAAATATCCCTGTTACAATCCAGAAGGCACTGGAAAATACATTTGTTCAGAAGAATCCGTGGGGCAAGCCAAGATCAAGAAGGGCTGATTGGACCGACAAGCTAACATTTGAGGTCCCCCATATATCTAAAACAAAAAATAAAAGACTCTTGTTTTCATGCTGTATCCATGCCTATGACCCAAGGTGTATGGTTATACCTATAAATGTTGCTACCTTATTAAACAAGGCAGATTATGAGTTCGGCATATTAGGAGAAGAGGAATGTTGTTGCGGCAATGAGATTAGAAGGATAGGAGAGCTTGGTTTATTCGAGGAACTCATGGAAGAAAACAAAGCAAACTTTGAAGAATATGGTGTAAAAGAAATAATAGCCCTTTCGCCTCACTGCATGAATACCATGAAAAATGAGTATGGTGATATGGGGATAAAGGTTATGCACTATACAGAGGTATTATCCAAACTTATAAAAGATGGCGCATTAAAGATAGAAAAACCAATAGATGGAGGTATAATCTACCATGACCCTTGTTTTCTCGGCAAACAAAATAAGGTCTTTGATGAGCCAAGGGATATTTTAAAGAATTTAAACGGTATTAACATCTTTGAATTTGCCCGGTCAAAAGATATATCACTCTGCTGTGAGGGAGGCGGCGGAAGGATGTTTTTTGATGTGGAGGTGCCGTATCAGAGAAACGGTGAAATAAGGGTAATGGATGCAAAAAAGGTAGGAGCAGGGACAATAGCTACAGCATGCCCATTCTGTCTTATGAACCTTGAGGATCCAGCAAAGGAAAAGGATGTTCTTGTGAAGGATATATCAGAAATACTTATGGAGGTCATATAAATGGATATAGTAGTTCTTACAAAAAGGGTGCCTGTAACACAGGAAGAGGAATTAAAGATTGCCCAGGATGGTAGTTCTGTTGACCTATCAAGGGTGCCTTTCAGGATGAATGACTGGGATAATTATGCAATAGAAGAGGCTGTAAGGATCTGCGAAAGACATGGGGGTGCCATAACAGGTGTTTCTATAGGAGATATGGAGTCTGATGAGGTTTTAAGAAGGGCAATAGCCATGGGTGCAAAAGATGGGTGCCTTGTAGAGACAAAGGGTATTATCCAAGACCCTTTTATGAGGGCGTCTCTTATTAAAAACTTTATAGAAAAGGAAGGCATCTCTTTCAATGTTATATTTGGAGGTGTTCAGGCAGAGGATGACCAATTTGGTGTTACTTGTGGTATCCTTGCTGCCATGCTTAAACTTCCCTTTTCATCTATGGTTATAGGCATAGATGAGATTCAGGAAAATCATATGATATTGAGAAGGGAATTGGAAGGTGGCATTCAGGAAAGGATAAAGATAAAGACACCCTGTGTCCTGTCCATCCAAAGCGGTATAAATGAACCAAGATATGTGTCGATTATGGGTATAAGAAAGGCATCAAAGGTGGAAAGAAAATATTTTAAGGCAGAACAATATCTTGAGGGCGGCGCTGGCAGTCTCATAGATGTTACAAGATGGTTTTATCCTCCCAAGAAAGAAGGCGCTGTAATGCTTCAAGGTGAGATGGAGGATACATGCAGGCAGTTATTAGGGATACTTAAAGAAAAGGGGGTGCTCCAATGAGTTATACGCTTATTATAACAGAGATAAGAAGGGGCCAATTTGAAGAGAGAAACCTTGACCTGTTTGGTCTTTCCCATCTTATGGATAAACCAACATATGTTTTATGCCCTGAAGGGACGTATCCAATAAATGAAAAATGGGCAGATGTAATAATCACCACAGGCTTAAAAGAAGAGGAATTTTTAATGCCCATGAACATCTGTAAAGCCTTAGAAAAGGTCTTTGAAAGATTCAACATTTCTGATGAAATTATCCTTACCCACTCTTCATCAGGCACAGAATGTGCGTCTTATATATCAGGTTATTTTGCACTCCCTGTTATTACTGATGTAAACGGGATAAACAAAGACTCAAATGGTTTTTACAAGAGCTATTATTCTGATAAGGTCTATGGAGAATTTGTAACCACAACCCCTAATACTATAGTATTGACTGTAAGAAGCGGTTCATTTAAAGACAAGGTCAAAGAAAAATCTGAAGCACCAAAAAAAGAAAAAATAGATGCACCATTAGCAGAAGATGAAAGGTCCTTTATCGAATATGTGGAAGAGGAAAAGACAGAGATAGATATAACAAAGGCAGAAATGCTCTTATCTATTGGAAGGGGCGTGGGAAATAAGGACGAGATACCTTCATATGAAGAACTTGCCGGTATTATGAATGCAACCCTTTCATGTTCGAGACCAGTTGTGGATAAGTTGTGGCTTCCCAAGGCAAGACAGGTAGGCCAGTCAGGAAAGACTGTGAGGCCAAAGGTATATCTCGCCATGGGTATAAGCGGTGCTTTCCAGCATATAACAGGCATGAAGGACTCGGAATGTATAATAGCAGTAAACAAAGACCCTGAGGCACCTATTTTCCAGTATGCCCATTACGGGATAGTAGGTGATATGAACAAGATAAAGGATAAACTAAAAGAACTCCTAAAGGCTTAAAGGCAGGTGTCCATTTGGCGGAGAGGCATGTATTAGTAATAGGAGGGGGTATAGGTGGGATCACGGCAAGCCTTGAGCTTGCCTCCTGTGGTATTGAGGTCACCATGCTTGAGGAAGGACCATCTATAGGGGGTAGGATGATACAGCTCGACAAAACCTTTCCTACCCTTGATTGTTCATCATGCACTTTAACGCCTAAAATGGTAGAAGTTGCCCTCAATCCTAAAATAGAGCTTTTTACGCTTTCTACACCCATAGAGGTGTCAAGAAACAACAAAGGATTTAATGTAAAGATTAAAAAGAGGCCGAGGTATGTAAACCTATCAAAGTGCACTGCCTGTGGCCAATGTGTAGATGCATGTGTTATGAGGGGTAGGGTAAAGCATGAGTTTGATTGTAATCTCGGTAAAAGGGCAGCTATATATATTCCCTTTCCCCAGGCTGTGCCGCAAAAATTCCTCATTGACTCTAAAGCCTGCCTTTTCTTGTCCAAAGGGAAATGTAAGAAGGCATGTGTTGATGTGTGCGGACCGAATGCCATAGATTTTACCCAGAGAGAGGAAACAATAGAAAGATACTATGATGCCATAATCGCTGCCCCTGGTTTTGACCTATACGACCCATCTGAAAAAAAGGAATTTGGATACGGAGTCCTCGATGGTGTATTAACAGGGATAGAATTTGAAAGGCTTTGCTCTGTCACAGGCCCCACAGGTGGTGAAATAAAAGTAAATGGCAAGACACCTAAGAGGTTTTATTTTATCCAGTGCGTAGGTTCAAGAGACAGGCAGGCAGGCGCCCGTTTCTGTTCCAGGGTATGCTGCATGTATACTGCAAAACATGCCAATATAGTGAGAGATAGGATAAAAGATGCCCAGATATTCATATCCTATATTGATGTAAGGGCATACGGCAAAGGATATGAAGAATTTTATAAGAATACCCAGGATTCAGGTGTCTTTTACATAAGAGGGATCCCCGGTGAGGTAATAAAGACAGAAGATGGTCTCCTCGTAAGGGTAGAGGACATGTTAAGTGGTGAGATAAGAGAAATAGAGACAGATGTTATGATACTTGCAACAGGCGTGAGGCCACATAAAGGTATTGAGGAGCTTTGCAGGATAATGTCTCTGGAGATGGATGAATATGGTTTTGTGAAGATCGATAGCGTTGAACCTTCAAAAACAAATGTGGATGGTATCTTTGTCTGTGGTATGGCATCAGGACCAAAAGATATAGCCGATACAGTAGCTTCTGCAGGTGAGGCAGCAGCAAGGTGTATGGAATACATGATGCAGTGAGTGTGCATATACAAATGAACTGGGAATATAAATGAAAATAGGAATCTTTATCTGTCATTGCGGACATAATATAAAAGGCACAGTGGATATTGAAAGGCTTAAAGATTATTTTACAGGTCTCCAAATAACATGTGTTGAAGATTATCCTTTTATGTGCTCTGAACCAGGTCAGGCATTAATTAAAAGCAGTATTAAAAAATATAATCTTGAAAGGGTAATCATTGCAGCATGCACAAAGACACTCCATGAGGATATGTTTAAAAATCTTGTAAAAGAAGCAGGTTTAAATCCTTTTCTTTTAAGGAGGGTAAGCATCAGGGAGCACTGTTCATGGACCGGCGAAGATAAAGATAGAAATACCCAAAAGGCAGTAAGGCTTATTAAGGCAGGGATATACTCTGCATATCATTATGAACCCCTTGAAGAAAAACAGGTAGCTGTGAATAAATCTGCCCTGATTATAGGTGGTGGTATATCAGGGATGAGTGCGGCAATATATCTGGCAAGGTCGGGTCTTAATGTCTATATTGTGGAAAAACAGGATGAATTGGGCGGTCATGTGAGGCTAATAGAGGATGTATGGCCTGTGCGTGTAAGAGGTAGAGATATCATAGACAAGATGACAAAAGAACTCAAAGGCACGGATAATGTCCAGATATTTACATCTTCCAGAATCACATCCTTTGGCGGTTCATTTGGAAACTATGAGGCAACCATTGAAACACCTCAAGGGGAAATAAAGATCACTGTAGGCGGTGTGATAGTTGCCATAGGCTTTAAACCCTTTGACCCCAACATCAAGCCTGAACTTCAATATGGTTCTGACAGAAGAATAGTAACAACCCTTGAGATGGAGAAAGACATAAAAGATCTCTCTATAAAAGAGGGTGCAAGGGTTGCCATACTCCATTGCATAGGTTCAAGAGACGAGCTAATAGGTAGACCTTACTGCTCCAGGGTCTGCTGCATCAATGCCATAAAGACAGCAGAGACCATAAAAGATAAGATCAAAGATTCTTATGTGGAATCCTTTTATATGGACGTGCGATCCCATCCAAGAGGAGGAGAGGAATTCTACGAAGATACTCAAGAAAAAGGTGTGCTTTTCACGAGGGCAAGCATCTCAGAGATTATCCCCGAAACCCATTCTCTTATATTAAGAGGTGAGGATACCCTTCTTGCTATGCCCTTTGAAAAGGAATTTGATTATGTTGTGTTGTCTATAGGCATATCTCCTCCAGAAGATGGCAAAGAAGTGGCCGGTCTTCTAAAGATAACCTTGGATAAAGATAATTTTTTCCTTGAGGCACATCCTAAACTTAGGCCCTATGATACTGCTTTGAAAGGAATATTTATTGCTGGGACATGTTCAGGCCCCAAGGATATGGAAGAATCTATAAATCACGGCAGGGCATCGGCAGTCAAACTTTATGGGCTTTTGAACATGGGTTACACATTTATTGAGCCCTTTGTTGCCTCTGTTGACCCGAAAAGATGTAGTGGCTGCAGGATGTGCGAGCAGGCATGCGTGGCAAAGGCAATAAAATTCCATGAAGACCTGCATATTGTAAAGGTGGAAGAGGCAGCATGTATGGGTTGTGGTCTCTGTAATGCCACATGTCCATCTTCTGCCATATCTTTAAAAGGTTATAAGGATAACATGATCGATGATGAGATAAGCGCCCTTGTGGAGGCTATATAAAATGGATGGTATTTATTTTTGGAGGATATGATGGCCCACGATGATAAAAAAACACCTGAGATAATAGGATTTGCTTGTTCATTCTGTTCATTCAAGGCATCAGAGATGGCAGGGAGTTTAAGAATGAAGTATCCTGAAGGGATAAAACTCATAGAGGTTCCGTGTTCAAGCAGGGTCGACCCTGCCTTTATTATAAAGGCACTCGTTGAGGGTGTCGACGGTGTATTTGTTGCCGGTTGTCATCCAGGAGACTGTCACTTCATAAAAGGGAACTATTATACAAGAAGAAAGATGGCTGCATTAAAGGAGATGCTTGATATATTTTCCATGAAAGATAAATTAAGGCTATTCTGGGTGAGCGCCTCTGAGGCCAGAAGGTTCATGGAAAAGGTTTCAAGCATGTATAATGATATAAAGGAAAAGAAATGATGAAAGGTAAAAGGGTTGAATACAGTGATATAGATTCCTTGGTTAATGGATTCCTCAAGGGTTCAAATAGCATTGTCTTTGGTTTTAAAAAAGACGGAAATACAATAAACCATCATATATTTAAAGGCAGTGCAAAGGGACTTTTCCTCATCAATCCCTTCTTTGGCGCAAATGGGGCTTCTTATTTCAGGCGTCTATTTCAAAAAGGGACGGAAATACTCTTTATCTTGAGACCTTGTGAGATAAGGGCATATATAGAACTAACAAAGCTCACCCAGATTGAAAAGGAGGCTATTATTGCCGTATCTGTGGATTGTCCAGGCACTTTTTCGCAAAAAAATTATGATGAAAGCAGCATATCTTTGTCTTCAGAAGACATAAAAGATTATTTCCACATGGATGGAAAAGATATACGCTGGGCATGCCACCAATGCAGAGAAAAAAGAGGAATTGTGGGTGATGCAGGCATTAGACTTGATAAAGAAGGTGGGTTATGGCTTGTACCTTATACTGAGAAGGGAGAGACATTGGTTTCACATATAGGGGGAGAGATTAAGGAACTCCCTGAACACATGGCTTTAGCCCCTGGTAAACAACCTGATAGTTTTAAGACAGATATGGATAATTTGAGGAAAGACCTGGAAAGATGTTTACTCTGCAAGAATTGCAGGGACATGTGTCCTGTATGTTACTGTATCGATTGCGTATTTAATGGAGATGAATATCTACCAAAGGGTGATGCGCTGCTAAACAAAATACTCAGAACAGGTTCTGTTGAAATGCCCCAGGGAAAGGAACTCTTTCATTTAATAAGGATGTATCATGTATCCCAGACATGTATCGGTTGCGGTGGATGTGAAGAGGCATGTCCGCAAAATATACCCCTTACCAAATACTTCAAGGGGGTATCAGAAAGGTTACAGGGTATATTCTCATACATGGCAGGTAAAAGCTTTGATGAACCAATACCTTATACTACATTTTTAGAGGATGAATTAAAAGATGCAGCAGATTGATGATAATTCCCATGAAACAATAAAAAAGGTTTTTGAATTTACCTGCTATAAGAAGGAGGATTTCTCTGTGTGCCTGGGTTGCAAGATATGTGCATCTGTTTGCACTGTCAATGATTTAGAACTTAATGTAAATCCTCAAGAGCTACTCCTTTCGCTTTTTTTAAACAAGTCTATAGATAAAGAGCATCCCCTTATCAAATACTGCACCAACTGTTATCAGTGCACATCTGCATGCCCCTGGGCAATAAGGATCCCAGAGGTAATAAGGGCTATAAGGGAAAGCATGGGCATAGAAACTGTGTTCGAGAAGGCATTCAAAGGTTCTATTAAAATATGGGGAAGGGTCTATGAGCCTTATATATTCTTAAAGACCGGCATATTCCTTGCAAAAGAGGGATACCTAAAATACATGAAAAAATGGACAGGTTATATAGGGTTTCACCTACCTAAAAAGGTAAAAAATAGATAGATAGTTAAAGGTTTTGGCCTTTAAGAAAAGGCAATAAATGTTTAGTTTTAAAAACTTTTAAAAAACGGGGTTAAAATGGATTTTGCATATTATCCAGGTTGTTCCTTAACAGGGTCGGCAAAGAGATTAGATAAGGGTGTGAGAAAGGTATTTTCCATACTCGGTCATACCCTTTTTGAGATACCTGAATGGAACTGCTGTGGTGCCTTTGAATACGGTAACAGAAAAGACCTCATAAAGTTATCNGGTGAAAACCTAAAAAAGGCAGAAGCCATCTCAAGGGAAATTATAGCACCCTGTCCCGCATGTTCGAGAAACCTCAAAGAGGCCAATGAAGANGATTCTTTTAAGGTCTATAACCCTATTGAACTTTTTACTAAAGAATTCCTTACAGGTATCCCTTTCAAGCGTGATTTAAAAGGACAAGTATTTACTCCCTATTATGGTTGCGTGCTTTTGAGGCCTAAAGAGACTGCCATACCTGACAATCATGTAATGGAGGGTTTTGTAGAGGCCCTTGGTGGAAGTGTGGCAGGGAAGAAGATAAAAGACAAATGTTGTGGAGGCAGTCAATTTTTTATAAATAAATCAACAACGGAAAAGCTCACAAGAAGGATCCTTAAAGATTCAAAAGGTATAATACTCGTTTTCTGTCCTCTCTGCCACATGGCTCTTACCACATTCTCTGAAAACGAAAAGATCATATATTTTACCGATCTATTACTTTACGTAGCTGGGGAGACATCTACTCTATGAAAATACTTATTATTGGTGGAGGCATAAGCGGTATATCTGCTGCAAAGGTAGCTCTTTTTGAAGGACATGATGTAACCATTATTGAATCAGAAAAGGACACCGGTGGACTTATGGCACGCATAGCCAATTGCAGGGTAGGCTTTAAGACATTTTTTGATGAGATAAGAGAACATGATCGGTTAAAGGTGATAAATGGTGTGCAGATCCAAACAGCGAAAAGGCAAGAAAATATGTTCAATATAACCCTTGATAACAATAGTGAACTTCATGCAGACAGGGTGATTATAGCCACAGGTCTCAAACCCTATGACCCTGTAGATTATAAAGGAATGAGGGTCATCACAAGCCTTGAATACGATGCTATGATAGACCAGAGGCAGGGTGAACTTCCTGATGATTTTAAAAAAGTGGCCTTTTTTCTCTGTGTAGGTTCCCGCTCCAAGGATTACCCGCTATGCTCATCTGTATGCTGTTCATATACGTTAAGGGAGATAAAATGGACACTCCAGAGGGCAATGCCTGAGATAACGGTGTTTTATAATGACCTGAGGTTCTTTGGTCAGGAATTCTTCATGGAAAAGGCGTTCAGGGACGCAGGGGTGAGGTTTATAAGGGCAAATTCAAGATATTTTGAAGAGGATGAAGACAGTGTATTGGTTAGATATTTTGTAGGGGGTGCCATTAAAGAGGAGCGTTTTAACTATGCTGTCCTTGCCATAGGATTGAGACCCAACCCAGAGATTGGAAGATTGAGCAAACTCTTTGGATTCTCTCTGAATGAATACGGTTTTGTAAAAGAAAAATCACCTCTTGTAACAGATGTGGATGAAATTTATGTATCAGGTGGTGCACTTGAGCCTATGAACATAAAGGACTCTATCTTGACTGGTTTTGGTGCAGGCTTTCTTGCATCGAGAACCAAAAACAGTGCAGGCGCATACAATCAACATGCGGACATGTTATATAAAGAAGATATACCTGATTTTCACATAATCGAGAGAGAACATAAAACATATATATTCTTTCTTGGCACAGATAATCCGAGAAATGCATATTTTTATGAGTTTATATCTTCGAAATTTATAGATATGGCATGGGAAATGAAAAGAGAAGGTAAGGAAGTTTATGTGGTGACCAGAAATATGGTAACCCCTTCTTATGGCGAGGTAAGTTATGAAAAGGCAAGAAAGGAAGGGGTGATTTTTATCCATCTGGAAGAAGATGAGAAGATTTCCTCTATAAACGGGTCTTTTAAAATCACAGGCAGTGCCAGGGATATTACCATAGATGGCGCAAGGATTATATATCTCGATGATTACATAGAAGAGATAAAAGACAGAGAGTTTCTTTCATTATACAGGTCAGAACCGCAACTTAGATGGTCACCTACAAAATGGACAAAAAAGAGATACCATATAGGCTTTATAAGACACCCCAGGGATAAAAGATGGGAAGCAAGAGAATACCTTGGTGCAATGGGAGAGATTTTCCTTGAATCAAAAGAGGAAAGACTCCTTCCCCAGGTCAATGAAGAGAGGTGCAGTGGGTGTGGGTCATGTAAAAATTCTTGTCCCCACGAGGCTATAGAGATAACATTAAAGGATAGACAGACAGCCATATATGGAAAAAATCCTTTAACCCATGTCCCTGTTGCCCACATAAAAGAGGATACATGTGCAGGTTGTGGCCTCTGTGTATCCACCTGTCCATCTGATTCCATATCGTTTAAGCCCATGGATAGTTGATTTAAAATCCTTGACAACACTTTGAAAAGGTAGCAAAATTATCTTATCAAGGAGGGTTTGTATGCTATGGATGAAGGGGGCCATATAAATAAAGACATCCCCATAGTTCAAAAACTATCTCTTTATAAAAATCTCATAAATATCATAGATAACCTTCCAGACGCAACATTTATCATTGATGAAAAAAAAAGGATAGTGGCCTGGAATAAGGCAATAGAGGAGATGACAGGGGTAAAAAAAGAGGAAATCCTTGGCAAGGGTGATTATGCCTATGCTGTCCCCTTCTATGGTAAAAAGCGCCCTATTCTTATTGACCTTTTATTTAAAACCGATGAAGAGATAGAGAAACAATATGATTTTGTCCACAAAAAAGGCAATACATTTTATGTAGAGGTATTTGTCCCTAATTTATATGAGGGAAAAGGGGCATATCTTTGGGCATCGGCGTCAAGGGTTTTAGATGAAAATGGTAAGATTATCGGTGCCATGGAATCCATAAGGGATATAAGTGAATGGAAAAAGGCAGAGGTATTAGTAAAAGCCAGTGAGGAGAAATATAGAAGTATATTTGATAATGCAGTAGAGGGTATATTTCAGACTGCGCCGGAAGGCAGATTCATAAGCGTTAATCCTGCCCTTGCAAGTATGATGGGGTTTTGTTCACCCGAAGAGATGATAACCACATTCTCAGATATTGCAAAACAGCACTACGTAATCCCTGAACAGAGGGATATATATAAGAGATTGCTGAAAGAAAATGGCTTTGTTAAAGGTTTTGATGTGCAAGTATATCGTAAGGATGGAAAGAAGATATGGATCTCTGTTAGCGCAAGGGCTGTTTATGATAAAACTGGAAAGCTTACTCACTATGAAGGCACAGTTATAGATATAACAGGGAAAAAAGAGGCAGAATTTCAAATTAAAAAGGCATATGAAACCATAAGAAATATAATAGAAGCCTCACCGGTAGGTATTTTTATAGTAAATGAAGATGGCTCTATAGATTATGCAAATTCTAAATTTTTAGAGATTTCAGGTATAGAATTTGATAAGTCAATAACGAACAACGTTTTTTATATCCCCAAATATAAAGAATTAGGTTTGGCAGAAAAGATAAGATCTGTCCTTATGGGCATACCATTTTCTACAGACCTTTTAGAATATACAACTTATCTAAAGGCCAAAAGGGTAGCAAGGAGATATTCAGGCATACCTGTTGAAGAGTCAGGTGAGAAAAAGGCAGTTATATTTGTTGAGGATCTCACAGAATTGAAGGAAGTGGAAAGGGGGCTAAAAAAAGAAAGGGAAACATTCTTCTCCATACTGGAAAATTCCATGAGCGGTGTCATCCTTGTAGGAAGCGATGGGAGATTCAATTATGTAAACCCTGAATTTACCAATATCACAGGATACACCATAGAAGATGTCCCTGATGGAAGACGCTGGTTTCAAAAGGCATTCCCTGAACAAGAATACAGGAGGATGGTCATAGATACATGGAAAAAGGACGTATTGCTTGGTAAGAGAGGCAGAAACCTTCAGTTTCATATTGTATGCAAAGATAAATCAGTAAAAGAGATAGAATTTAAAACCACCCACCTTGAGGACGGTTCTGCTGTTACAATATTCTCTGACATAACAGAACTTAAGAGAGCTGAAATGGCATTAAAAAATAGCGAGGAGAGATTCCGTTCACTCTTTGAGGGCTCCAGGGATGCCATATATTTTACCGATGGTAAAGGCAATCTCATAGACGGCAATCAGGCATTTATAGATATGTTTGGTTATAAAAAAGAGGAATTAAAGGGTCTTAAAGCTACTAAGGTTGCATACGCCCATGCCAATGATATAGGTAGATTGAAATCTATGATGGAACATAATGATTTTGTAAAAGACTTTGAAATAAAACTCAAAAAAAAGGATGGTTCTATTATGGATTGCCTACTCACTTTGACATGCCGCAGGGATGCAAAGGGCAATATTTATGAATATCAGGGGATTGTGAGGGATATAACAGAGAAAAAGAAGGCAGAGGAGGCAATAAGGTATATGGCATTCCATGATATGCTCACTGGCCTACCTAACCGCACCCTTTTCAATGACAGACTTGCCATTGCCCTGGCACATGGAGAGCGTTTTGATAAAATAGTAGCTGTTATGATGCTTGACCTGGATAAGTTTAAGGACGTGAATGACACATATGGGCATACTGCAGGTGATAACTTACTGAAGATAGTGGCAAAAAGACTCACAAGTCAAACCCGTAAAGGTGATACAGTGGCAAGGATGGGAGGGGATGAGTTCATGCTCATCTTTACAGACCTGAAAGATAAAGATGATGCAAGGTCCATAGCAGAGAAGATAATGGACGAATTTAAACCTATCATCCATATAGATGGAATCGAAATACAGATAACAATAAGCATGGGTATTGCACTATTTCCCCTCCACGGAAGAGATATAGACACTTTGGTAAAAAATGCAGATATTGCCATGTATTTAATAAAAAATTCAGGGAGAAATGGTTATGGATTCTATGATGGGTCAAGCATGAAAGATAGTAAAAACATGACCCCATCCATAGAACAATCTATGTTTAACCCCCGTCTACCATAGCCCCTTGCTTTATGAAATACCATCCTGCAGGGTCAGATAAATACTCTATAGAATCCATTATCCTTAGATAATGACCTCTCTCTTCATAAGATAGGGTCATGTAAAAACGTTTCTCAAAGGGATTTTCTGTTTTTGAAGCGAGCTTTTCATAATATTTTACACTCTTATCCTCCATATCCAGGGCAAGCTTTAATGCCTCTATATCATTTTTTGATCTTTTTGCCTTTTCTGTTAGGCTATCTTGGAAAACCTTTTCAAGATTCCCTGAAAAACCTGAACCTGTATACCAATCTTTGAAGGTTTCATTCTTTTTCAGCTTTTCATAGATCTGGTTTATCATCTTTATATGGAATTCCTCTTCCTTGATAAGCCCCTGGAATATATTCTTCACCAGTATGTTTTTTGCCTTCTCTGCAGATTTCATATAAAACTCTATACCATCCTTTTCCAACTGGATTGCCTTTTTTAGGGCGCTTTCACCTTTTAATGCCATTTGCCACCTCCTGATTTAATTTATTTAACCCTTTTTATGGCTGCATTTGCTGCAATGAGTATGGGATCCCATACAGTTGCAAAGGGTGGTGCATATCCAAGGTCAAGTCTTGCCACATCAAAAACAGTCATCCTTGCAGAAAGACATGCGGCAAGTGTATCGATCCTGTGGGCAACGCCCTCTTCACCTACCATCTGGGCACCAAGTAACCTTCCTGTTCCCCTCTCTGCTATGAAGGTCACCCATATTGTCTTACCAGCAGGATAGGCACTGCTTCTTGATTTTCCCTTTATGGTAGTCATAAAATAATCTATATCCTCTTTTTGTGCCTCTGATGGAGATAATCCTGTCCTTGAAACCTCCAGGTCAAATACCTTTGTCATAGCCGTCCCTGCCACGCCTTCAAACCTGTTTTTCTTCCCTGCTGAGTTTTCGCCGGCAATACGACCCTGTTTATTGGCGGTTGTGCCGAGAGGTATATAGACCTTTTTACCTGTTACAATATGGGTTGCCTCTGCACAATCGCCTGCAGCAAAGATGTCCGGTATGTTTGTCCTTAAATATTCATCTACCTTTATAGCATCATTTACACCGAGTTCTATACCTGCTTTACCAGCAAGTTCTGTATTTGGTTTTGTGCCTATAGCCAAAAGAACCAGGTCTGCCTCTATATCTCCTCTGTCTGTCTTCACCATTGCCAATGAACCTTTTTTACCTTCAAATCCTTCTACTGATGTCTCTTTGAGGAGTCGCACACCCTCTGAATTTATCTTTTCCTCTACTACCTGTGTTATGCTTGAATCCATATTGCCGAGGACCCTATCTGTCTTTTCAATAACAGTGACATCAAGACCCCTCTTTCTGAAGGATTCACACATCTCCATACCTATATAACCACCGCCCACAATGACTGCCTTCATCTGTCTTTTGTTTTCACCGAATCTATTCACATAAAGGCACTCAGGAGACCCTACACACACCTGAAATGAGCCCCATTCATCTATATACCTTTTTATTTCTATGCCATCTATGAGGGTTCTTATGGTAAATATATTATTTAATTCCATGCCAGGGAAAGGTGGCTTAACAGGAAGACCACCTGTGGCAATAACGAGTTTATCGTATTGGTATCTCTTTTCTTCATTTTTATTGAGATCTAAAACAATCACCTCTTTTTTTTGGATATCTATCTCCTTTACCTCATGACGTATACGGACATCTATATTGCGCTCATCTATGGCTATCTTTGGCGTGAGGCTAATAAGGTCATTAAAATCCTTAACATCATTTGAGATGTAGTAGGGGAGGCTACATGCACCGTATGATATGAAGTAGTCTTTTTCAAATACAATGGCTTCTCCTTCTGGCTTGAGGCGTTTAAAACTACTTGCCGCACTCATCCCTGCTGCAACACCTCCAATAACTATCAATCTCTCCTTTTCCATCTGTCCTTCCTCCCTTGTCAAGACTTTTTCATCTTCATGCATGACCTTTTTTAAACATGGCATAAACATACAGACCAGCAGAATAGATGCTAAAAAAGAGAGCACCATAAATGATCCAAATACCAAAATCATAAAGATATCTACTATATCCGCTGAATAGTAAAAAAGCAATCCCTATCAATTGTAATGCAGTTTTGAGTTTGCCTGCAATAGAAGGATATATGATAATGCCTTCTATGGCGTAAAATGACCTGAGGCCGTTTATTATAAATTCCCTTGCCACAAGGATGATGGTTATCCACAAAGGGACCAACCGGTAATAAGAAAGTGTTATAAGGACCGATGAGACAAGGAGCTTATCGGCAATAGGGTCAAGATATACCCCGAGCCTTGATGTGAGCCCCATCTTTCTTGCCATGAAGCCATCGAGTCCATCGGTTATGCCTGCCATGATAAACAAAAGGCCTGAGGCAAACATGAGCTTCTCATCCTGGGATGCAATGAGAAATATTATCAACGGGATAAACAGTATCCTTATAAAGCTCAATCTGTTGGGTAATGTCCAGACAGAAGCCTTTTCGTCTTTAACTTTCATTTTGTTTTTTTAGTCTATGGTAATAGTGTTTTACCCTTTTAATATAGGTCTTGGTCTCCTCTATGGGCGGGACATTCATCTTGTTCTCTATGACCCTTGCAGGACCTGCATTATATGCTGCAAGGATTAGTTCCAGGTCTCCTTTAAAAATCTCATCAAGCATCTTTATATATTTTATACCACCTTTTATGTTTTCATCGGGATCAAAGGGGTTGTCTACATTTACAAGCCTTGCCGTATCAGGCATAAGTTGCATAAGACCCTGTGCACCCTTAGGTGAGACAGCATAGGGGTTAAAGTTTGATTCTGCCATCATTATTGCCTTTATAAGCGACGGGTCAACACCATGGTTGGTAGAATGCTGAAGTATTAATTTATCGTAATTTGTGCTGTTTATACTTATGGGTCTATATACTACAGACCTGTTTTTCTCGGGAACTATGACATGATATTTTTTTCCAGGAGGAGGGATGTTTGTAAAATGATACACACCCCTTGAATCAATATAACCGTATATGCCTCCATAAACTTGAAGAGGAAGACTCAAGACAAGGATTAAAAATATTGCCTTTAAAAACATCGTATTAATTCTCTTAAACTTTTTAGTGCTTGTCAAGTGTTTTGCGTTGTTATAATATTAAAATATTATGAAAGGGACATTATATGTTGTGGGAACCCCTATAGGAAATTTGAAAGACATAACATTGAGAGCCATAGATACTCTAAGGGATGTAGATTTTATTGTTGCAGAAAATAGAATCCACTCTCTGAAACTATTGAGCAATTTAGGCATAAGCAAACATATCATTACAATAAACAGTTATAATGAAGAAAGGAAGGCAAAGGAGATTGCAGGTTATATCCTTGAAGGTAAAGATTGTGCCTTGATTACCAGTGCAGGAACCCCTTGCATATCAGACCCTGGGCAAAGGGTTGTGAGATTATGTCATGAATCAGGTATAGATGTAAGGGCTGTGCCAGGTCCATCAGCACCTGTAAGTGCCCTATCTATCTCAGGAATTTTTGCAGATAAATTTTTATTTTACGGTTTTTTGCCTCAGAAAAAGGGCAAGAAGGTGAAGGTATTCAGAGAGATATCCACCATGCCTAATGCTTCTGTTTTTTTTGAATCACCCAGGCGGCTTGTAGAGACCCTGGAGTGTATAAGGGATGGTTTTGGAGAGAGGTTTGTTGTGGTATTAAAGGAGATGACAAAGGTATACGAGGATGTAAAACGGGGATATATATCAGAATTGATTGAATACTTTAGAGAACAGGATATAAAGGGTGAATATGTAATCATTGTCGACGGGAGGGAAAAACAAGGGTAAATGTTGTGCCCTTACCTTTAGCACTATCTACCTCTATACTGCCTTCGTGTTCATTAACTATCTCGTGGACTATATATAGTCCAAGACCTATCCCCTGACCCTGTTTTTTTGTGGTAAAAAACGGCTTGAATATATCCTTTAAAACACTCTCATCCATGCCTTCACCGGTATCAGAAATAATACATCTGATATGTGAATCATCGGGGTTGGATGTCTCTATGATGATCATCCCTTCATTATCACCTATGGCATCCATGGAATTCTTGATGAGATTTATAAACACCTGACATAGCCTTGCAGGATTACCCATAATAATACTGTTTTCGCCTTTGAGTCTTTTTTCTATGGTTATCCTCTTGTTTTTATACTGATTATAAAGGATCCTTAAGGCATCTTCCAAGGGATTATGAATATCTGTAAGTATCTTGGTCTCTTCCTTCTGCCTTGAGGCATCTAACAAGCTCTTTACTATATCTCTTGCCCTTTTGAGTTCTTTTAAGGAGAAAGCAAGGTCGTCATGGATTGCATCATCCTCTTTTGTGTGGTCTATATAATATTCAATGGTGCTCATGACGCTTGCTATGGGATTATTGAGCTCATGGGCAACACCTGCTGCAAGTCTACCTACTGCAGCAAGACTCTCACTCTGAATGAGCGCCTTTGTCCTTTCCTCTACCAATCTTTCTAAGGATTTTGAAAAATCCTCTATCTTTTTATATGCCTGGGCATTATCCAGTGCAAGGGCAACGTGGTTGGCAAGCATGGAAAGTATCTCTACATCTTCGCCAGTATACATGGTCATATTACCTTTCTCCCCCAGTAGGATAACACAAGGATGTGCTCTTGAACGAACAGGGACTAAGAGCCTATATCCATTTTTATACATAGGGTCATCTTCATGGATTATTGACGGAGAACTATTTTCTTCCATGTTGGAGACCATCTTTAATATGCATTTATTCAATGAAAATGTCTTTGTAATACGGTCTATTACTATCTTTTTTATCTCTTCTACATTGAGTAGTTCCATTATCTCAAAACTCAGTTCCCTTATTGCCTGTCTACTTTTTATAGATTCCTGTTCCATAAATTCTATAATGAATGTCTGGACCCTCTCTCTTGTAAAATAGACAAACAAAAATGTGAGGATCATGGATATGATATAAATGAGGTCTATGCCTATTGAATGAAGAAAGAATCTCTTCATGAGCGTGGCTACCACTATAAAGAAACCTGCGGACATGACAAGGAGTAAGAAAAAGATGAGCCCTTTGTTTAAAAATATGCGCCATTCCATAATATCGTGTTTGTATATGGAATAAGCAAAAAGACACATGGGTATGAATACAAAATTACCCAATGGATAGAATTCAAACCCCCTCATGACAAACACATCAAAGTGATTTACAGATGCAGCAAGGCCAAAGCTCAAGAGTATATATTTTATCCTTGTCCTCTTTTGCGCTGATTGCTCCATTTTTAGGTTTTTTATGAGTAAATAGATAGATATTACGGTGCTCACGGTGCTTATTGTCCCGAATATATAGAAAAACGGGCCTGCCTGGGCAAAATAGCCGAAAAAGAATCTCTCTGCATGGGTTAAATATTGGCTGTTTTGGGTGATGGGGATAAGGAGGATGGAGATGATATAGAATATCTTTACAAGGGAAACCCAAGGCCTATCCCCTGTTATAAGGACTATAAAATGGAGATAAAGGGGGATGATAAACACTAAAAATATATGATTTATCCTGCTAATCTTTATAGCAAGAGCTGGGTCTTGGATAATGGTGAGCAGTGTCTTATCGAGGTTTAGAAGGCATCCAACAAGGCATATGAGGGAAAAAAGGAGATTGACGCGAGCCTTTTTTGCCTTAAATATGCCCATTAGAAAGAGAATAAAAAGAATAACAAGGCTTATAAGGGGTGGGATACTGTATATCTCCATGGCTATTAAATCGAAATTACAATAAAAAACCCTATACAGGCAAGAAAAAACTGATTTTTGTTGATTATTCCATTCAATATGGTAATAATAAAAACATTATGAGGACAAAGATATTATATGATGCAGTGTCTTTTATCCTTGCAGGTGGTGTTGGCGTTCGTCTGCATCCTCTCACAAAGGACAGGGCAAAGCCTGCAGTGCCCTTCGGAGGTAAATACAGGATTATAGACTTTACCCTAAGTAATTGTATCAATTCAGGGGTAAGAAAGATATTTGTTTTGCCTCAGTATAAATCCCATTCCCTAATAAACCATACAAGGGATGCATGGAGCATCCTCAATCCAGAATTGGGGGAATTTATAACCCATTTATCACCTCAAATGAGGGTTGGGGAGGACTGGTATAAAGGAACCGCTGATGCAGTATATCAAAATCTCTATCACCTTGAGCAGGTAGATGGTGACTATGTCCTTATATTATCCGGTGACCATATATACAAAATGGATTATAGTCATTTTATAAGATACCATAAAAAGAAAAAGGCCGATCTCACCATATCTGCCATAGAGGTAGATATAGCTGAAGCACACCGTTTTGGTGTCATAGAGGTAGACGCATCTTCAAGGGTCTGCGGTTTTGAAGAAAAGCCCCAGAACCCTAAACCTATTCCCAATAAACCAAATAAGGCATTCGTATCCATGGGTGTCTATGTATTCAATAGAGACGTGCTTATCGATATACTGAAAAAGGATGCAGAACTGGAGACATCCCATGACTTTGGGAAAGATATAATGCCTCTCATGTATCACGATTATAGGGTCTTTGTTTATAGATTCGGCACAGGTGGAGGGGGCGGCAAGGATGCAAGCTACTGGCGTGACGTAGGGACTATAGATGCATACTGGAATGCCAATATGGACTTGGCATCTGTAAGCCCGATCTTTAATCTCTATGACAAGAAATGGCCCATAAGGACATATGAAGGCCAATATCCGCCGGCAAAGACAGTATTTGCCGATGAGGATAAGGGCAGGGCCGGCAAAGCACTGGATTCCATAATATGCAGTGGTGTCATAATAAGCGGCGGTAGGGTGGAGAGGTCTGTTCTTTCGCCTGGGGTAAGGATAAACAGCTATGCAGAGGTATCGGAGTCTATACTTTTTAATAATGTCACCATAGGGATGAAGGCTAAGGTAAAAAGGGCAATTATAGATAAAGGTGTCAAGGTCCCAGATGGAATGAAGATAGGTTATGACCTGAAAAAGGATGCAGAGAGATTTTTTGTATCTGAAGAAGGGATAGTTGTTATTCCCAAAGGAGAGATATTATAAGTAGCTATATCTTTTTTATCTGACCTATTAAAATACCCCCCACGATTAGACACAATCCTATAAAAGATGTATAATAGAGGTCTTCTTTGAGGACTAAATGTATGAAGATCAATGATACAAAAGGGGTTAGATATATGAAGTTTGAGACCTTACCTGTTGTATCTGAAAACCTAAGCGCCCTAAGCCAAATTATGTAAGTTATACCCATCTCAAAAAGACCTATGTAAACCGCCGGGGCTAAAGGTAGAAATAAAATAGATAAGATGTCATCTGTCCACCAGGCAAGAATGGATACATAAATCATTGAGAAAAAAGAGCTGAGAAAAAGTTTGATAAGGTCATCCCGTAAATCCCTGAGATTTATTATCCAGAAGAAAGACCAGATAACAGAAGACATAAGCGCAAGCCCAATACCTAAAGGCTCTACAATCCTGTAAGACAGTATTTGCCCCTGGCTTGAAAGAATTAAGACACCAATAAAACTGATACACAATCCCAGTATAGATTTAATCTTTAAGGGTTGTTTCAAAAGTGGTGCTGACATTAACATGAGGACTATCGGCCAGACAAAATTTGCCGGTTGTGCCACCTGTGCAGGAAGAAGGCTATATGCCTTGAAAACAAAAAGGTAATATAAAAAGGGATTTAAAAAACCCTGAAGCATGGATAAACCCAATCCATAGAGACCTGATCTTTTTATCTCGGAAAATTTTTTCTGAATGACAATAAAAAAGCAAAGGACAAAAAAAGAGGTTACATTTGCCACTAAGAGGACCTGGATATTATTCATCTCCCTCAGGGCAATCTTAAAGGCAGTAGCAACAGTAGACCACAAGAAAACTGTAAGTGATGCATACAGATAAGCCATGGATTGATTTTTATGTGTTGTCATATAAAGATGGGAATTACATACCCATGTATGCCCTGTGAACTTCCTCTGAACCAAGAAGTTCAGAGGCTGTTCCTGAATGGACAATCCTTCCGTTCTGGATAATATATCCCCTGTGGGCTATCTCAAGTGCCTCCTGGACCATCTGCTCTACAAGGAGTATGGTTGTCCCTTTTCTGTTTATATCCTTTATGATCTCCATCATCTTATCCACCATGCTGGGCATCAATCCCAGGGACATCTCATCGAGCATGAGGAGTTTAGGCTTTGACATAAGACCCCTTGCTATGGCGAGCATCTGCTGCTCTCCGCCACTCAATGTCTCGGCAGTCTGTTTAGCTCGGGATTTAAGAACAGGAAATATCTTAAAGAGTTCATCTTTTCTTCTATTGATCTCTGACTTTGAATCCTCTATATATGCGCCCAATTCGAGATTTTGCTCAACAGAAAGCTTTGGAAACAGTCGCCTACCTTCAGGGACATAACTTATGCCGAGCTTAAGGATCTCATGTGCCTTAAGCCGTGAGATGTCTCTGCCCTCAAAGAAGACCTTTCCCTGAAGAGGACGATTTAAACCGCATATGGTCCGCATGGTTGTAGTCTTGCCTGCACCATTGGCTCCCACAATTGCCACAAGTTCACCTTGCATAACCTCCAGTGTGATACCATGTAAAACAGGCACCCCGTCGTAACCGGCATGTATATGAGAGACCCTTAATATGGGTTCAGCCATTTGTTCTGTCATCCTTTCTTTCTTTGTAAGACTTACTATATTTTGCCCCCAGATAAGCCTCTATAACCCGTTCATTTTTTACTATAGATTCAGGGACATCTTCGGCTATCTTCACCCCTCCATCGAGGACGACTATCTTGTCTGCTATGGGCATGATACCTTCCATCACATGTTCTACAATGATTATGGTCATGCCATCATCTCTTAACCGCTTGATCACCTCGATGGATGCCTTCATCTCTGTAGAGGTAAGCCCTGCCATGACCTCGTCCAGCATAAGTAGTTTGGGTTTCGTTGCCAGTGCCCGGGCCATTTCAAGACGTTTTTTACCCCCTATAGATAGCTCGCCTGCCAGTTTCTTTTGAAAATGTTCGAGTTTGCAGAGCCTTATACACTCCGCAGCCCTTTCAAAGGCAATATGATTTTCCTTAGAATAGAGAAATGCACCTACAAGGACATTGTCAAAGACAGTCATATCCTTCAGAGGCCGGACGACCTGAAATGTCCTTACAGCCCCTTTTCTGGCAATCTCATAAGGCTTAAAACCAGTAATATCCTCTCCGTCAAAAATGATCCTACCACCTGATGGCTTATAGTGACCAGAGATACAGTTAAAAAGGGTTGTTTTGCCTGCTCCATTTGGGCCTATGAGCCCCACAATAGACCCCTTTTCCACATTAAAGCTTACCCCATCACATGCAATAAGCTCTCCAAACTTCATTGTCACATCATGGGCCTCAAGGAGTGCCATCTTCTTCTATTCCCCTATTAGTCCTTTTTTTCATCACAAGCTTCTTCTGTAAATAATGAAGGATACCTATCATCCCTGCCGGCTGTTTTATAACCATCAAAATGATAAGAAGACCGAAGATAATAAGGTCTACACCGCCTCCAAGACCACCCCAGAATGCCCTTGTATATTCCTGAAGAGGAATTAGAACTGCTGCACCAAGGAGTGGTCCAGCAAGGGTTCCTGAACCACCTAATATTGTCACCAGAACAAACTTCATGGATGTATCAAGAGACATAACCATGGGGGGATCAACCCTTAGATTATATTGCACAAAAAAAGCACCGCAAAGTGCAGCCATAGAGGCAGACAATGCCATGGCAGTAAGCTTCACTGCTGTGCTATTCACACCCAGGGATTCTGCGGTTTCCTGACCTTCCTTTACGGCGCGCATATAGTAACCAAAACGATGTCCTTCAAGCCACCTGACAATACCGAAAATAATTATAAAGATCACAAGGGCACAGTAATAGTAGTGTGTTTTGGAGCTATGCCACATAATATTCCTTATACCTTCTGCAATAATGGGATAGTCAAGACCTAAAGCACCCCCTATCCAATCCCATACAAGAAAAACCCGGTTAAATATCTCAACTATGGCAAATGTGGCAATGGCAAAATAATGGCCACTTAACTTAAAACATGGATAACTTATTATAACTGCCACACAGGCAGCTATAATCATGCCTATAAGTATACCTAACCAGGGTGTTCCACCATATGTAACAACAGCCATTCCTGCACCGTATGCCCCTATACCGAAAAAAACCGAGTGGCCAAAGGAGACCTGACCACAGTAGCCACCGATAATATTCCAGGCCTGTGCCATGCTTGCAAAGAGCATAATGAGGATCATAATGTGCATACGGAATGAATTGGCTGCAAAAGTAGGTATAAGGGGCAAAATTAGAAGTAGTATTATAAAACCAAGCCAGGCAGCATCTTTTCCACTTAATCTTTTTTCCCTTACGTGTCTTACCATCCAAAAATACCTTTGGGTCTTAAAAATACCACAGCGAGATATAGACCGAACACAGCTATATATTTAAAAACAGGGGCCACATAAAAGCCAGCAAGAGCCTCGACAACCCCAACAAGGAGGCCAGCAAGGAATGCCCCAGGGATACTACCAAATCCACCCATGGCTACACACACAAAGGCAATGAGCCCAAACATAGAACCAACCTCTGGATGGACCGCCAGATATGAAGGCATAATGCCGCCAGCTATGCCTACACATGCACCTCCAATACCGAAAACAAGAACATAGACTTTTTCTGTATTTATCCCCATAAGTTCTGCTGCTTCACGATCCATGGCCGTTGCCTGAACAGCCCAGCCAAACTTTGTGGTGCTTACCATGAGATATATGATGCCAACAACAATGAGTGCCAGCAAACCAGCTGTTAATTGAGGTATTGGAAAGATTAGACCACTTATTTGAATTGTCTTATCCCCTAACCATGTATTAGAGAGGATGCGAAAATTGGGAGAAAATCTGTTCATGCAGAAATTCTTGAGAAACATGGCAAGACCAAAAGTAGCGAGAAGGGCCACAAGGCCTGGTCTGCCTATGGTAAAACGGATAATCAATTTATATGTAAGCACACCTATGATAAAGATAAAAACACCTGATGCGACAATGGATATGAGAGGGTCTATGTTGGCAATGAAACCAAGCCAATAACTTACATACATGGCCACCATGAGATACTCACCATGGGCAAAATTTATAATATCCATAACACCCCAGATAAGGCATAAACCTGCTGCCACCAGGGCATAAATCATCCCGCTCAATAGTCCATCAATGAGAACTTGAATAAATGTTTCCATACAGACTTACAGCCTCTCTGTTTTAAAGAAACAGGCTTTAAGGGAACCCTGAGGATTCCCTTAAATCTTCCATTTAATCAATTTTTCCTATCTTTTATTCCATGGTTTCATTGGAAATACGATCTCAGTATCACCCATCTCTTCAGGATATATGCGTCTATACTGACCTTTCTGAAGCTGAGTAACAATACTCTGCGCCTTTATATTCTGACCACCCTTTACAAATGCCACCTTCCCACCCAGAGAAAGGGGTGAATCCCAAGTGTTGGCATAAAGGGTTTCAGCAACCTTTTCAGGATCCAATGTCCCTGCCTTTTCTATAGCCTGTGCAAGAACAAACATGGCTACTGCCTCCTGTATACTATCACCATCAAATGGCACACCGTTTGTCTTTGTCTTGAATATCTTTTCAACAGCCCCTACAGCAGGCATAAGACTTGCAAACTGAGGTGAATATGCAGTGGAACCCATAAAATAGTCAGCATCATCACCTAATTGTTTAGCTATAACAGGATCCTGATAGCCTGAACAATAATTGATGGCAATCTTTGGAAGCCATGCCATTTGCTTCATTGTCTTCACCATTAGGGTGTAATCAGCCCCAAGGACTGCACCGAATAAGGCATCAGGATTATTTTTTTTAAGGGTCTGTATCTCACTATTGAGATTTGTGGCGCCAGGGCTAAAAGGGACATCAGCAACAACCTTGAATCCTGCCGCTGCAGCAGCTTTTTTTGCCTCTTCAGAGGCGTGCTTTCCAAACTCGCTGTTTTCATAGATAATTCCCAGGGTCTTTATGTTGGCATTCTTCTTTTTATTGAGCCATTTCAGGACATCTACGAATTCTATGGATTCTGTCTCATCAGTGGGGGCCATCCTGAAGAAAAACTTGAGATCACGTTTGGTAAGGGCTGCTGAACTTGATGCTCCACACATAAAGATCTTCTTCATGCGCTCTGCTACAAGACTTGCAGGCTTACTTACAGAGCTGTTATAGGCGCCGATGATAGCCCATACGCCTTCCTGATTAAAAAGCCTCTCTGCCTCTGATTTACCTACATCAGGTTTACCTTGACTGTCAGCGTGGACAAGGACAATCTTATGACCTCCCAAAATACCTTCTTTATTTGCCAGAGGGACCTTTATTTCAGGATATTTATTGTTGATAATATCAACAGCAGTCTGCACTGCAGCCTGACAGCGTTGTCCTGCAGTTGCCACTGGACCTGTAAGGGGAAACAATGTGCCTATCTTAATTATCTTCTGTGAACTCTGGGCAAATCCCGATACTGAACTAAAGCCCACAATCATACATAATGCAACGAAAAAAAGAAAAAATTGTCTCAGGCGTAATAAGTAAACAGACATAAAGACCTCCCTCTCAACTTTGATTATTTTTAAATTTCACTGCACTACAGTTTAAGGACTATATAAAAAATTATCCTTTTATGTCAATAAAAATGGTTATGTAATATACGACTAATGATTATTTCTATTTAATGACCTTTGTAAAATATGGCAAAATCTATCTAAAGGTTAATCTGATCTTCATAATTTTATAGAGAAAATTATGATGCTCTGCTATAATAATTCCTAAAGGGGACTGTATATAATCATACTAATAAAAATATCTAAAATGAACAACCTGGATAAACTTATAAGGATTTAAAGGTTAAAAAATTGGTGCGTTATAATACCCTCGCTGGCAGAGGCTTTGTCTTCCTTCTCTTCCTATGGTTTCTTTGGTTTATCAATTTCTCCACAAGGATGCTCTTTTCACCCATATTGCCCATCATAGAAGATGAATACATGGTGACCCATGCAAAGGCAAGTAGTATCTTTATCTTTCTCTCCGCAGGGTATGGTTTAGGGGTCATTATCTCTGGTTTTTTCTCAGGAAGGTTTGGCTATAAAAAATCTATTATTCTGTCTCTTGTTCTTTTGAGCATGGTAAACATCTTTATACCTTTTACCCATAGCTTTATTTTTCTATATGTTTTTGCATTTCTCCTTGGCTTTTCTGTAGGCATTTATCTTCCCGCTGCAATACCTCTTATAACTGAATATTATGAAGAAAAATCATGGGGTAAGGCAATATCCATCCACGATACAGGCGCATCAGTGGCCATATTTGCAACACCCATTATTGCCCTTTTTCTACTCGATTTCTTTAAATGGAGAGGAATATTTGTAGTCTATGGCATATTCTTTCTGTTATGTGCAGTAATCTTCTCTTTCATTTGCCATGAAGTAAAAATAAAACACCCTCCCAAGGCGATGTTAAGCCATATCTTAAAAAGGCGCAGTCTCTGGCTCGTGGCAATCTTATGGATTTTCGGCGCCAGTGCAAATATCGGTATATATTCTATTACACCCCTTTATCTTACAAAGGAATTAAACATGCATATGGGTTATGCCAACACCATCCTGGGGATTTCAAGGCTCGGATCAATAGGTGTAGCCATAGCATGTGGCTTTATTGTAGACAGATTTAGCCTTAAGCATTTTATGTTCATTGTATTATCTATTGCCGGCATCTTAACAATACTTTTGGGTGTAATAGGTGCAAGAAATATAGGGCTTATACTTTTCCTCCAGGCAATATTTATAACAGGTTTCTTTCCCATAGGGCTTGTTGCTATTGCCAAGTTATTTACCAGGGAGATAAGAAGCCTGGCAACAGGGATTATTATTGCATTGAGCATCCTCTTTGGAGGTGGCATTGCGCCATACCTTCTTGGTGTTGCTGGCGACCACCTTACCTTTGGGCTTGGCATCACTATACTGGGCGTCCTCATCATGCTATCAAGCACCCTATTGTTTCATCTCAGGGAACTCGATTGATTATCTAAATTTATGTTGACAAAACGGGGGTTTAAAATCTTTAATATAAACATTTATGAGGCTTTATCCCCATATCCATAAAGGATTAATAAACAAAGTCAAAGGGTATTCTCACCTGCCTTTGAAAAAGATATCCTTTATTGCAATTCTTTTGACAATAAATTTGCTTATAGGAACACAATGGTCTTATGCGTGCACCTGCTGGGCAGTAGCAGGAGAATATGTAGAAGGCGGTGGAACCCTCATAGCCAAAAACAGGGATTATTTGCCTCAAAAAAATGAAATTAGACTCACTATACCTGAAACAGGATATATCTACCTGGGTCTTTACCCTATTAAAGACCAGGGGGAACAAGGTATTGTAGCCGGTATAAATGAAAAGGGCTTAGCTGTTGTATCCATGACAGCCGGCAGCATCCCCAGTTCCAGAAGACATGTGGGTAAAAACATTATATCCCATATACTATCATCCTATGTCTCTGTAGATGAGGCCATAAAAGATGAGAATATATTTTCAAAGACCCATCCCTCTTTCTATATGATGGCAGATAATACAAGAATCGCCCTTGTAGAGATAGGCCCAGATGGCACATTTTCCATAAGAAACACCGATAATGGTATCTTATTCCACACAAACCATTATACAGATGAGAAATTCCTGGTATTTAATGAGAAGATAAGCAAAAGTAGCCAGATAAGGTTAAATCGTATAGGCGAACTCCTTAAGTCACACCCATCATACTTTACCATAGAGGATTTTATCATTTTCAGTGAAGATAGGATAAATGGACCTAATAACAGCATCTGGCGGACAGGTGATAGCCATGTAAAGAAAAGAACCCTGGCAAGCTGGATAATATCAATACCAAAAACAGGCAGTTCTGAAATCTATGTAAAGATTGCAAACCCTGGAGAGCCTGAGAGATTCTATAATATGAAGCTGGATAAACCATTCTGGACAAATGGTCTGGAATAGGAGGTTTAAAATGGACGTAAAAAAAGAGATAACAGATGCCCTTGAAGAGCTAAAACCAAAATTAGATGAACTTGCAGAGGGCTATGGCGAGCTTGATGAAATAGACGAAGAAAAAGGCATAGTAAAGGTAAGGCTCATCGGTGGAAAACTAATGTGATGCGGGGACTTTGCCCTCAGTCTGTGGGTGGAAAAACTCCTGAAAGAAAGGTTTCCATGGATAAAAGAGGTTGTAACCACATGATGTCAATGGTTTCATATAAGAAGGAAATCTTAAAAGTAGGAGGGTTTATTCCAAAATCATAATTCAGTGAAAAAATGGATAATCTCTTCTTTTGTATTTTTATTTATCATTATGTCCTTACCTTTGGCATCCTTTGGTGAGGCCAAATATCCTCCTGGCTTTGTGGATATAAAGGAGGTCATACCGTACATAATACTCGATATAAGATATTTTACACCCCACAACTTTGTAGGGACAAGGGTGGATGGTTATAATAGCCCAAAGTGTATCCTTACAAAGGAGGCTGCTCAGGCGCTTTTAAAAGTTCAAAGGGATTTGGAGAAATTTCATCTGTCTTTGAAGATATATGATTGTTATAGACCCCAAAGGTCAGTAAATCATTTTGTAAGATGGGCTAAAGATATAGGTGATACAAAGACAAAAGAAGAATTCTATCCCACCGTGGATAAGAGAAATCTATTTAAAGATGGTTACATAGCAGAGAGGTCAAGCCATAGCAGGGGAAGCACTGTAGACCTTACCATAGTCCCTGTTCCTGTGCCAGAACAGGAAGCATATAAAGAGGGACAGAGATTATATGCCTGCTTCCTCTCCGCTGACAAAAGATTCAAGGATAACAGCATAGACATGGGATCGGGCTTTGACTGTTTTCATGAATTATCCCATACGGCTAATCCAAATATAGGCTTCCAGATGAGGGCAAACAGATTACTCCTCAAAACCCTCATGGAGAGATATGGTTTTGAGAACTATAGCCTTGAATGGTGGCATTATACACTGAAAAACGAACCATTCCCTGATACATATTTTGATTTTCCTATTGAGTAAGGGTTTTACTTGGTTGCTATGCTATCCCTGCTATACGCAAACCTGAAAGTATATTTATAGCCATCAATATAACAAGGATTCTGCCTGATATGCCATGGATCTGTCTTATCTTTATGCCACTATAAGGTGCCTTGAGCTGTATAAAACCTATCACAGGGGTGGATATGGATAAGAGGCCGATAAAAAAACCCACATATGCATGGATTGAGTCAAAATGACCTGCACCTGTAATGGATTTATTTATTACCATTATAAAAAACCCAGTAAGGACACTCAGAGAACCGACAGTATTTGCCATCTTGTGTAGTTTAAGCCACCATCGCCTTTTTCTCAAAAATCTTGCAGAAATCAGACCCGTCAAGATCATTACAAAACCACATATTACAAATACGGCATGTATTACATGTATCATGGATATAGTATATGAGACTTTTGAAAAAAATAGCAAGGTCTTAATATGATAAAGATGAATGGCAAGGTGTGAGGAGTGACAATAGTGGATATTAGATTATTCATTAGAGTGTTGGATTTTGGATGAAGGATAGATAAAAGCAGTTGCCTTTTGCTAACGCTATAAACGCAAAAAATTCGATTCTCATTTCTTGCGATTCTATGTTTTGCTATTGAACAAAAAATATTTTAATATTATACATATGCCGAGTTCAGAAAAAGAAACTCTTATATTATTAAAAAAGATAGAAAAACTTGAAACTCAGTTATCAAGGCTTAAAAAGACAGAGGAAAAACACAGGCAAACGAGGCTACTTCTACAGAAAAAGACCCATGCCCTTGGAGAGAGGGTAAAGGAACTAAACTGCCTGTATAAGATGTCCTATCTTGTGGAAAGATATGGTATCTCCCTGGAAAAGATCCTCCATGGCATAGTAAACATCATACCACCTGCATGGCAATACCCTGATATTACATGCGCAAGGATTATTATCGATGACAGTGTATTTTCAACGGATAATTTCCGTATTACCCCCTGGAGACAGGTATCTCCCATAACAGTCAAAGGAAAAAGGTCTGGTTATCTTGAGGTATATTATCTTGAAGAGAGGCCTGAGTCTTTTGAAGGACCTTTCCTCAAAGAAGAGCGCTATCTCATAGATGTAATTGCAAAACGCATAGGAGAGATAATAGAGAGAAAACTCCTGGAAAAACAGGTTCTTGAGATAAGCGAATGGGAACAGCGCAGGATCGGGCAGGACCTCCATGACAGCCTTTCTCAACAGCTTGCTGGCATTGCATTTTTATGCAAAGGTATTCAGAAGAAGATCGCCACAAGCTCACCTGAAGAAACTAACGAATTAGACGAGATAGTTAAACTTATAGATGGTGCCATAACAAAGACAAAGAGTCTTGCAAGGGGTCTGTATCCTGTTAGACTTGAAGAACATGGATTTACCACTGCCATAGACGACCTTGCCAATAATATTGAAAGGCTCTTTGGTATATCATGTAGGTTTCTATATAAAGAGCCATTTCCAATCCACGATAACATCACGGCAACCCACCTATACAGAATAACCCAGGAGGCAGTGAATAATGCCATAAGGCATGGCAGCGCAAACAAAATCACGATAAGTCTTGAAAATAATGAAGACGAGGCAATCTTGACCATAAAAAATAATGGAAAGCCCTTTAGGAGGATACCAAAAGATTCCCAAGGGATGGGCATAAGCATTATGAAATATAGGGCAGGTATCATAGGTGCATCCTTAGATATAAAAAAAGGTATAAATAGAGGGACAGTGGTCACCTGTAGATTTAAAAATAAGAAGGAATGATAAAAAGTCTTCATATGCCGTGAATTGGTATAATATGTTCAAAACTATGGTTTTTGACAGCAAGGTTAATCTTCCATATTTTTAATGATTTTCGACATTGCAAAGGAGAGACAATGAATAAAAAATCAATGGTTTCAAAGAGACAGGATAGATATAAAATCCTTATCGTTGATGACCATCCTATAGTCCGTAAAGGTCTATCACAACTTATCAATCAGGAGCAGGACCTCTTTGTATCAGGTGAGGCAGAGGATGGTCCATCAGCCCTTGAATTTATCAAGAAAACCAAACCTGACCTTGCAATAATCGACATATCTTTAAAGGGGATTGACGGCATAGAACTCATAAAAAAGATAAAAGAGCGTTATCAGGATATACCCATGCTCGTAGTCTCCATGCATGATGAGTCCCTTTTTGCCGAACGTGCCCTAAGGGCAGGTGCAAGGGGTTATATAATGAAACAGGAGGCAATAGAAAAGGTTTTTGAGGCCATAAGAAAGGTCCTAAAAGGTGAATTATACATAAGCGAGAGGGTAAGTGCCAATATAGTGAAAAAATTTATAGACGGTAAACAGACGGAGAAAAATTCACCCATAGAGATATTAAGTGATCGTGAGCTTGAGGTATTTAATCTTATTGGTCAGGGCTACAGAACCCGCCAGATAGCTGATATGATCCATGTAAGCGTAAAAACGGTTGAATCTTACCGTGCCAACATAAAAGAAAAACTCCATTTAAAAAACGCCACAGAACTCTTAAAACATGCTGTCTATTGGGTAGAAAAGCAATAGATAAGGATTTACAAAGACTATAATCTTTTCCCCTATATCTTATATAGGGTAATACCCTACCTTTTTAATATCTAACACCTTATTGTCAAATACAGGTTTTTAAGTTTTATTTTTCGAGATTCCAAAAATGGTATCAAATCACTCTCAAGAGGTGAGATATGAACACCACAGCAAAGATTTTAACTCTAAAAAAACAAGGTGGTGCACCATATAACGCACCGTATAACATGAACGAATTAGATGGTGCTACCTATGAGGCAAAGATCTGGAAGAACAATGGCACGTTATCAAAAGATGAATTAAGAGATAAAGCCCTGAAGGTCCTCAATGAGATGGAAGAGATGTGGGAGATGGATCACGGCAATGTGGAACTCAGGGATAGATTCCATCTGCTTAAATATTATCTTGAGAGGTCTTTCAGTTAAAATCATTTAAAATCAATAAAATACAGGAGGTTTTATGTCAGCAGTAAAAGATGTAATCGCAAAGGTAAAGCAGAGGGATCCCAATGAACCGGAGTTTCATCAGGCAGTAGAAGAGGTTATGGAATCCCTTGAGCCCACAGAGGCAAAACACCCTGAGTTTGTAAAGGCAAATATATATGAACGTATAGTTGAGCCTGACAGGACCATCATTTTCAGGGTTCCATGGGTTGATGACAGAGGTGGTGTTCAGGTAAACAGGGGGTTTAGGGTGCAGTTCAACAATGCCATAGGTCCATATAAAGGTGGTATCCGTTTCCACCCTTCTGTAAATTTGAGCATCTTGAAGTTTCTGGGATTTGAACAGATCTTTAAAAACTCCCTTACCACACTACCTATGGGAGGGGCAAAGGGTGGCTCTGATTTTGACCCCAAAGGCAAGTCAGATAATGAGGTCATGAAATTCTGTCATGCCTTTACAAGAGAACTCTTCAGACATATAGGGCCTGATATAGATGTCCCTGCCGGAGACATAGGTGTTGGAGGCAGAGAGATAGGATATATGTTTGGCTATTATAAAAAGATCATGAACGACCACACCGGAGTATTTACAGGCAAAGGTCTTGAATACGGTGGGAGCCTCATAAGACCTGAGGCAACAGGATATGGCGCAGTCTATTTTGCCGCAGAGATGCTGGCCACAAGGGGTCTCGACTTTAAAGGTAAGGTGGTTGCCGTAAGCGGGTCAGGGAATGTGGCACAGTATGCAGTGGAAAAGGTAAATCAATTAGGTGGCAAAGTCATTACCCTCTGTGATTCCAATGCCACCATTGTTGATGAAGAAGGCATCTGTGGTGAAAAATGTGATTTTGTTATGGAACTAAAAAACATAAGACGTGGCAGGATAAAGGAATATGCCGATAGGTTTGGCACTGTCTGCTATATAGGCAACAATGTCTGGGATGTAATAAGGGAACAGGGTCTTAAGGTGGATGTAGCACTCCCTTGCGCAACCCAGAATGAGCTCGACGGCAAGAATGCCGAGGCATTGGTGAAAAACGGGTGTATCTGTGTTGCAGAAGGTGCAAATATGCCATCTACACCCGAGGCAGTGAAGGTATTCCAGAGCAACAATGTCCTTTTTGGCCCTGGAAAGGCAGCAAATGCAGGCGGTGTATCGGTCTCAGGGCTCGAGATGAGCCAGAATAGCCTCAAATTATCCTGGTCAAGGGAAGAGGTAGATAAGATGCTCCTCAATATAATGAAAAATATCCACAAGGCATGTCTCGACGCATCAGAGGCATACGGTAAAAAAGGTGATTATGTGGTCGGCGCAAACATAGCAGGATTCCTCAAGGTAGCCAAGGCAATGCTTGCTTACGGGATAATATAATGAACAAGATCATGTTCACCATACTGAGGATCCTGGATAAATACCAGGATCCTGTGGGCTCTACAGAGCTTGCAAAGGAACTTCTATCCTATGGAATCGACCTGTCTGAGAGGACGGTAAGATATTACCTCAAACTTCTGGATGAAAGGCACATGACCCAGGTGCAGGGCAAAAGAGGAAGGGTCATAACAGAGTTAGGCAGGGATGAACTCAACCATGCCTTTGTATCGGAGAGGGTGAATTTTATCATAAGTAAGATCGATAGCCTTGCGTATCTCACTGATTTTAATCTCGATACATTAAAGGGCAATATCATACTGAATATCTCTTTTTTCCCTGAAAAAAAGGCAAAAGATGCCTTAAAAATCATGGCAGGAGTCTTTAGCTCAAGGTATGTGATGAGTAACAGAATAAAGATAGCAAAAGGTGGTGAACGTATAGGAGATATCGTTGTCCCTGAAGGATGTTTGGGCATCGGGACTATATGCAGCATAACCCTCAACGGCATCTTTCTCAAGGCAGGAATACCGGTCACATCAAGATACGGAGGGGTAATAGAGATAATAGAAGGAAAACCTACAAGATTTACATCCCTTATAAGCTATGAGGGATCATCCATTGACCCCCTTGAGATATTTATAAAAAGCAGGATGACGGATGTGACAAGGGCAGTAAAGGCATCATCAGGAAAGATACTGGCAAGCTTCAGGGAGATACCAATAGTTAGCCTCAATGAGGCAGAGGCTCTCACAAAAAAGATGTCCCCAAAAGGCATCGATGGAATAATCATATTCGGCAAACCCAATCAACCCCTGCTGGATGTGCCAGTAGGGGTTGATAAGGTTGGTATGATAGTGGTAGGTGGGCTAAATCCCATAGCTGCTGTGGAAGAGTCAGGTATTTTTACAGATAGCATGGCCATGTCCACACTCTTTGAATTTTCAAGACTTCAGAGTTTCAACGAGGCAGTAAGCTCATTTCTCTTCCAATAATGACCCCTGCAGGGTCTCATCAAATTTGTGTATTAATGTTTTTACTGAATAACACTTTAGCTATGAAGCGCAGCAGTTACTTGCCATCCACAAGAGCAATACGTTACACGCGTCTCAGCAGAAGATTTCTTGCCCAAAGGCTATGAAGTGTAGCCAGGATTGATAGGTCTCACAAATCTGGCTACCTATAAAAATTTCATTTCTCTGTGGACTCTGTGAGAGATAAAAAAATGGCTGGAAAGGCAATAAACATTAAGCGTGAAATGTGGAATGTAATTAGATTTTTGCCGTATTTTCCCTTGTTCCAATAAAACATATAAGTTTCTGGGATATAATATCAGCCATCAACCTCGTATCCTTAGAGCTCGTATCATATACCTTGATGACATCTCTAAACCTATCCCCTTCTTCTATGAGTCCGTCTGAAATATCTTCAAAACTCTCTATAAGTTCCCTGTTAAAGAATACATGGGGACTGTGCGGAAATAGGGCAAGATAGAATATATCTGTCTCCACCAGGTCTTGAAAAAAGTGTGTTCCATAGGATAGTTCCGGCATTAAGTTTCCATTGAGATAGGCGATCTCACCTATAGCAATAAAATTATTTATCTCAGAAAATCTTACAGGGACACCAAGGGAAGGTGTTGTTGTCCCCCATCTGCCGGGGCCTAAAAGCAAAGATGGGAGCTCTTCTCTTTTTTTTATGAGTTTGTTTAATTTTCCTATTATGCGGGCAATACTGTATTTATCTGAAATGGATAGACCACTGTATCTAAAGGGATTTACATATATAATCCTTTTGATGGGCTTTGAGATGCTGCCCCCCATAAAATGTCCCTCAGACCTGAAAAGTATGGATTCCTTTCCTATGCCTTCAGGTATCTCAACACGCCTGGCTATACCTTTAGTCTGAAGCGGCCTGCACTGGAGAAGATTAATTTTATATTCATTGTAACGTGTAAAGTTTACTGTAAATTCTATCTCCACAGGATAGTTATATATCTCTTCCAACTTTTTCATCATCCTGTGCATAACCCCTGCAAAGGATGTCCTTGATAGAAGGTTGTCAAAGGTGAGTATCCATACCTCTTTGTTTTTGCCCAGTCCCCTCATCCTCTCCGTTGATTCATGGTCAGGGATACCAAACAAATCAAGCCTTAAACTAATACCCTCTTCTATCTTATCTAAAAAAGAAACGGTCTCAAACCTATTTTCATTTACGTTAAGGAGGTCTATGTAATGCTGGGAAAACCTCCTCTTATCATCCATATCTGCGTTTGGGTCAGAGGAAGGGTTATCAAGGGCAATGATGCGGGGATAGTCATCTTCAACCCTATTGACCGCCCTTGTTCCGAGCCCCAAGACAAGCCTCAACATCCCTGATTTGGGGTCCATGCCCTGCCTCCAAACAAAGGTATTATATGATATGCCAACCCCTGCCAGGTCAGGAAAAAAATAGTATTTTCTGTATGTCCCAGAAACCCTCTGGACAAGGAGGGCCATCTGTTCGTCAAGCTCATCAAGTCCTCTCTGGAGTCGATATGTAAGGGCATCCTCGTTCATGGTGCTGGCGTATATCTGCCTTACAGACTCTACAAATCTTTTATATCTCTCATCAGGAGAGCCCTGATTTACAGAGAATATGCTCTCGTATTTCCCGGCAAAGGCATTTCCAAAGGCATCTTCCAGGAGGCTGCTGGAACGGATTATTATGGGAGACTGGCCAAAGTATTCAATGACCTGCTGAAACTGCTCCTTTATCTCTTCAGGGAATGTCCCTTTCATCATACCTTCTCTCAATCTCTCGGCAGCATGAAAATAACCCTCTTTTGTCTTCTGCTCCATCCTGAGCTTCCACAAACCATTCTGAACAATAAACGTATAGAATATATCCGAACCTATATAGAACGAATCATGGTGTTCAAGGTATTTACTCCAGTCGAGCCACTTATCTTTCTCCAATATCTTTCTTGCCAGGAGCATGCCTACTGTCTTGCCTCCTATAAAACCTGTGCCTATGAGCCTGGATCTTATATTTAAAAGGTCTTCCAGGGTGAAGTTCTGCCTTGCCAGCTCAAACATCCTGCCTTCCCTGGCAATCATTATCCTGCAGAGTTCATCTATCATCTCCCTGTGTTCTTCCGGATTAGATGTGCTCTTTAAAAGGTCTTCTGCCTTTAAAAAAAGTCTATCCCAGTAATCGAGATGCCTCTTTGCACTACTTGCCTCCCTTTCGGAGATACGAAAAAATAGCTGGGTGGCGTCCACACTGTTTATAATAGGGACAAATTCACCATCTTCTTCAAGATGGGGGAGAAACATGGTGGGCGAATATCTGTTCCACACCTTTAAAGGATGGATATAATGGCTACCACCGTGATTGTAAACCTCAATGAGAAGCTGTGTAGTCTCTCTGATCCTGGCAATGGTTTTGAATGAGTGATTGCCCCTTAAGATGGAAAAATATGCAACTGTATTTAGTTCAAATAGATAAGGGCACATGATCACGAAGAAATTACCTATCATCAAGTCGTTTGCCCATGCAGAAAGCAACGAGGAAAGACAATCAAAGACATAAAATACATCCCTGCCTTCATGGGTCACTATCCTGTATGCCTCTGATGTGAAATGCTCGAATCCACTGTTTGCGTCAATGTTATAAATCTTTATATGTTCTGATGGTGAAAGGAGTGGTTCATGGTCGGCAAACCTCATATAGACTACCCTCTGTTTTTCCTCCATCCTCCTTTTGACAAAGGGTATAACAAAATGCCTGTAGTCATCCATGCTGTCTACCTGCCAGACCACATTATCGCCCATCCTCAATCTATTTATGACAGAATCAAGGCTCTCTATACCTGTGCTTACAGGTTCAAAGGTAGTCATATTCTTTACCTCCACTTACTATTTTAGAAAAGATCATAGGAACTCTTTTATCCTCTCTTCCATCTCTTCATAGTGAAAAAGCCTGCTAAAATCCACAATGCCCGCCAGTGCCCTTGAATATGCCCTGACACCATTTTCCTCCAGGATAGAAACAGGGTTTAGCCCACCAATGACTATTGCCCCTACCCTACCCTCGCTCACAGGTATATCGAGAAAGCTCTGTCCTGGCATCCCAATTCCTACAAGTCCACCGAGGCCTATCTTCTTCAATCTCTCGGCGAGCTGTTCTACCCTGTCTCTGCTCTCCGCAGGGAATTCTCTAAAGCTTGCCCCTATCCTTCCGTTACCAGTTTTTATGGCACCCATATAATTTGTCATACCACTCCTTATAAAGACCTCAAGGGGGTCTATGCTTGTCCCGTCATACATGATGATCTCCACAAACCTTACAGGCTTCTTTTCCTTTATCTCCAGAAGCCCGCCAAATCTCGATGTGGTAGGTATCCCATGTTTAAGGAGAACACCGTTTAATGTAATAGAACAGACCGTGCCTATACCTATCATATTTTCAGGGATATTTATATGCCCCAGGTGCTCACCTGGAGATAAAAAGGTTAAAAAATTGCCCATGGCATAACCATCAGAATAGACCTTCTTTATATATCTAATATTCTCTGCTAATTGATGGGGTTCAACTATGGTTACATTTATTACTACAGTTCCAGTATTGGTATTTATATCAAAATTCATCATATATGTCATACGGTCTATCTTGGCAGAAAGAAAACCCACCTTTTCCATGATCCTGGATGAGTCCAGTTCGTTTAAACCTTTAACGGTAATCATACTACCCTTTTTGCCATTACTCGATACAAAACCATCCTGTTCCATCCTTTGGAGGTAATGCCGGACTGTCCTCTCGCTTATATCATGGCCTGTAAGGACAAGCCTCTCGGCTATCTTTATGCTTGTTAGAGGTTTGTCAGAGTCTCTTAATACATTAAGTATTAGAAGTTCTTTTTTCTTGTTTTTTTTATCCATAATAAAATCCCCTTTTATCGGCAATAATTTTTATTTTATCGGCAATATTGCCGTTTTTTTAAATTATAACGGCAATGATTTAAGAATGCAAGAATTTTTTTATTCCTCATAATATCAATTTTTACTTGACATTTATTCTATTTATTGATATTTTGTCTAAACCTTTTGAGAATATTTATGGCAACTAATTACCGATTATATGGCAACTAATTACCGTAATTTAAAATAGGAGGTATATATTATGGAATGGCAAAAATCTAACGATGCAATTGGGACAGTAAACCGTGGTAATCCTGCAGAATCAGGACTATGCACCCTATGCCGTGCTGATTGTAAAGGGAAATGCGAGACATGGCTCTCAAGTCTGAAAGGCAGAAAGATACTATACCCAAGAGATTTTGGGAAAGTTACTGCTGGGAGTGCAAATACATGTCATGTAGGTGTATCCTATAATTCTTTGAGGGTTCAGGGATATAATTACGGTGCATATGGTCTTCCCAATGGATTATCCAATTCACCAGATGACTGTATATTCCCCAATGTAAACATTGAGACAGAGTTTGGCAATGAGGTAAAGACAAAATGCAGGATACCTATTATGACAGGGGCATTGGGTTCCACCTTTATTGCGGCAAAATACTGGGATTCCTTTGCCATAGGTGCTGCCCTCATTGGAATACCCATAGTGGTGGGAGAAAATGTGGTAGGTATTGACAGAGAGGCAGTTATAAAGGATGGCAAGATAGTAAAGGCACCTGAACTGGACAGAAGGATTGAGACATATCTCCGTTACTTTGACGGGTATGGCGCAATAATCGTTCAGATGAACGTGGAAGACACAAGAAACGGCGTGGCAGAATATGTCATCAATAAATACGGTGATAAAGTAATAATAGAGCTCAAATGGGGACAGGGGGCAAAGGATATAGGCGGTGAGATCCAGGTAGATAGCCTTGGATATGCCCTATTCCTGAAAGACAGAGGCTATGTAGTAGACCCTGATCCTACTAAACCAGAGGTTCAGAAGGCATTTGAAAGCGGTGCATTAAAGACCTTTGCCCGTCACAGCAGGCTTGGTTATACAGACCTATCTTCACCTGAAGCAGTCCGTGAAAACTTCATGGAGCAGGTAGCGTATCTGCGAAAGATAGGATACAAAAGGATATCTCTAAAGACAGGTTCATACGGTATGGAGGCACTTGCCATGGCAATCAAGTTTGCATCTGAGGCAGGTCTCGACCTCCTTACAGTAGATGGTTCAGGCGGAGGCACAGGCATGAGCCCCTGGAATATGATGGAGACATGGGGTGTTCCATCGATACTTCTCCACTCTAAGGCATATGAATACGCATCCATTCTTGCTGCAAGGGGTGAAAGGGTTGTTGATATGGCCTTTGCAGGGGGACTGGCAAGAGAAGACCATATTTTCAAGGCGCTTGCCCTTGGTGCACCATTTACAAAATTAATATGTATGGGAAGGGCAGTGATGATACCTGGCTTTGTTGGCTCAAATATAGAAGGTGTTTTAAGACCTGAAAGGAAGCAGACAGTAAATGGTAACTGGGATGACCTTGCCCCTGCAGTAAAAGAACTTGGTTCATCACCGGAAGAGATATTTGCAGGATACTATGATATTCAAAAAAAGGTGGGCGAGGATGATATGAAAAATATACCTTTCGGTGCAATTGCCATGTGGACATTGGCAGATAAACTCGCTGCAGGTCTCCAGCAGCTCATGGCAGGTGCCCGTAAGTTCAGTCTTCCCCAGATATCAAGAAACGATATAGTCTCTGGCAACCGTGAAACAGAAAAAGAGACAAATATACCTTTTATTACAGATGTCCTTGATGAAAGCGCAAAGAATATCCTCAATACAGATTACAGAACCTATTCACAGAAGGCAGGTGCGCGCTAATGCGCACCTCCCCCCTACTTTTTAGATTGTTCTAAGTTCTATGTTGAAGGTTCAAGGCTACAGCCTACTGCTCTTCACCATCAATCCACACTCGCAAATGCATTCTCAAACCCAGTCACCAGTCACTATTTACCATTGACTCTAAGGCACACCTTTGAGGCATTTGTAGTCAATTAAATTTTAAAAAACGAAAGGGTATTTTCATATACTGACTTTAAGTAGATTTGCGGAACTGACGGGATAGTTTTTGAGGTTAATTAAAAGGCAAATCAAAAGATTACAAGTGAAGTATTGTCTAAAAAAGGCAAAAAGAAGGTTTTTCATAAGAGAAGGGGATTTTGGTGCATAAGTAATGTAGCAATCTAAGAGGAATCAATCTCCTAAAATTTCTAAAGACATTTAAAAATACCTTAAACAGGGGTAAAAATAGTTAGAACATCACATATCTTTTGGATATTGTTTCAAAGAATTTTCACAGCTTAGAATTTATTGTGTAAAAGGTTTAGAAAAAATCACTCAATGAACTTTTTTTATCTCTTGACCGCACATCCGGTAATAATGCTATTCGCTCGAGACCACAGAGAGGCCTTGAGAGTATATTTCTTACGGGACAGTAAATTTCTTGCCCAAAGGTCATGAAGTGTTGCCAGAATTAATAAGCTTCACGTTCTGGCTATTATAAGAATTTCATCTCTCCTTGATCTCTGTGGGCTCTGCAAGAGATAAATAAAGCTTGCCACTATTGACCGGTCAATATTCACCAGCCACCTTTTTCTTGACCTCCAATTAATAAATATCTATATTACTCACAACCATATGGACAGGGTAAGGATAGAAAGGCTACCTAATACTAAGGATATAGAAGGCGCAAAGAGATGGGACGAGGATAAGGGTGAATTCGTCCAGGTATCATACAAGCAGGAGATATGGCATCTTGCCTTTTTTGAGCTAAAAAAAGGTTTCTTCAGGGGGAGCCACTATCATGAAAAAAAGGAGGAATTCTTTTATATAATAAACGGAAGGATAAGGGCTATCTTTTTCGATATAGACACAGGGGAAAAAGAAGAGCACGTCCTTGAAAAAGGGGAAAGGATAAATGTCCTGCCGAGATGCGGACATATCTTTATCGGATTAGAAGATACCTGTGTAATAGAATACAGTCCTCAGGTATATGATAAGGAAGATGCATATAGATTAGATTTTTCTGTTTGATTAAGGTGCGTGTTTATGGAATATAACCATAAAGATGAAAAAACAGGGGCAGAGGCATTAATAAAAACAGCAGTAGATGCAGGCATCAAGGTATGTTATGCCAATGCAGGGACAACAGAGATACCTATTTTATTAGCCCTTGATAGATATCCTGAAATAAAAACAGTTTTGTGTCTCTTTGAAGGTGTGTGCACCGGAGCTGCAGATGGTTACGGCAGGATGACCGGCTCACCTGCTATGACACTTCTACATCTCGGTCCTGGTTTTGCCAACGGCATAGCAAATCTCCATAACGCCCGCAGGGCACAGACACCTTTATTGAATATAATTGGCCAGCACTCCACTTGGCATATCCCAGCAGACCCGCCTCTCAATATGGAATTAGAGGCGCTGGTTAAAACTGCCTCAGATTGGGTAAGGACAAACAATAACCCTGACATCATCTCCAGAGATACAATAGATGCAATCCATACTGCCTATGGAAACAAAACAGCAAGCCTTATAATACCTCATAATCACCAGACAGCATTGTTTAATCATAAGATTGAAATACTCCCCGAGATTAAAAAAGAAACAATAGATATGAAAAACATAGAATATGTTGCCTATGAAATGGTAAGGGCTAACAAAGTTGCCCTACTTTTAGGAGGAGGCGCCCTTAGAAAAAAAGGGCTCGAGATAGTAAAGAGGATTCAGTCAAAAACAGGGTGTTATATATTAACAGAGACATTCCCCGGCTATATTGACCGTGGCGGAGGCCTTCCTTATGTGGAAAAGATTCCCTATTTCCCTGAAGGGGCAAAAGACCTTTTATCTCCATTTGAACTGGTTGTTTTGGTAGGGGCAAAGGAGCCGGTGACATTCTTTGGCTACGAAGGCATAGATAGCTATCTGATTACAAAGGATCAAAAAAAGGTCTATCTGTGCAATGAAAAACATGACATATATACTGCCATGGAATATCTTGCCGAGGCACTGGAGACCGGAAATAAATATTATGCAAGAAAAACCGTTGCTCCTGATGAATTAAGATCAAATATGCCTACAGGCAAACTAACACCTGACAAGCTATCTCATATAGTGGCAGCATTGCAGCCTGAAGATGCCATAATTGTAGACGAAGGGCTCACATCCTTTTTTGCCTATTATTCACTCTCTGCTGGCCAGTCACCACATACGGTTCTCACCATAACAGGCGGGGCAATAGGATACGGTATGCCCTGCGCAATAGGTGCTGCCATGGCATGTCCGGAAAGGCCTGTAATAAATGTCCAGGCAGACGGCAGTGCCCTTTATACTGTTCAGGCATTATGGACACAGGCCCATGAATCCCTGAATATAAAAACCCTTATCTGCTCTAACAGGTCATATAATATACTGAAGATAGAGCTTGGTAGGGCAGGCATAACCCATCCAGGCAAGAGTTCTCTATCCCTTATGGATATAGACAAGCCTTATGTTGACTGGGTAAAGATAGCCAGGGGGTTTGGCATAAAGGCAGTGTCTGTAGAGACCGCAGAAGACCTTACAAAAGAGTTCAAAAATGCCCTTAAAGAAAAAGGCCCGCACCTCATAGAGATGTTATTATAAACGAGACTTCTGAAGCCACCCCTTGCTTTAATCTCATATCATTCCCACTTTGTAAGCGGAAAGATAGTTTCGCCCTGCATGACCATTAATTATCCACACAGGGCGAAAAAAGAGGGGAATAATTTTAAACTTAATAAGAATATATTTGAACTTATTGCAGGTCAATGATATAAATCACATACAACCTTTGTTAAATCTTGTAAATTTTAAAAAAATATTTGAACAAGAATGGGAGGGGAAAATGCCTGTTAAAAAAATATTATTAAAGCAATCTTTCATAGCCGTATTATTTATCGTATTTATCATTGCACCACTATACAGTGCTTTTGGTGCAGCAGGAAAGATAGCTGATCTCAGCGGCAGTGTCTCTATGAGGGATAGAAATAATGTGCCTTATAAAATGACAAAAAAAGGTGATGTATTCGATAAAGGCTACTGGATAAAGACAGGTAATGATGGGTGGGCATCCCTTGCCTTGGCAGATGGAAGCAAGATAACCCTTGCCAACAACACAGAACTGGAGATAACAGAATTTGTGATAGGAAAGAATAAAAAAAGTGGTGTTTTCTCGGTCACGCAGGGTAAGCTTAGGGCATCAGTCACAAGATTGGCAGGCGAAAGGGTAGACTATAAGGTAAAAAGTAATACAGCAGTGGCAGGTATAAAGGGAACAGAATTCATGATGATGGCTCAAGGTCAGGCAAACGTCTTCTTCGGCAATGAAGGCAGTGTAGGTGTATCAGGAGACAGAGGAGATGCAAAACAACTATCTGCAGATACAATGGTGCAGAACACAAGGGGATATGTCCCAGTTGACCCTGTTGAGGTAAAACCACAAACACCTCTACATACAGCAAAGACCAATTTTCAGGAGATCACAGCAGCTACCCCGCCTAAAGACTGGGAGATATCCAACAACCTCCCTCATATAATAGCAAGGTGGAATATAAATTACGGACACTATCTTGCCGATGCTGGAAAATATGATGAGGCCCTTCATGTATTCCAGATAGCCCTTGATTTAACAGACAAGCCTGACATAAGGAGTGATGCGAGACTGGAGCGCGGTGCTGTATATTCAAGTTTCTTAAATAATCCTGAGGCTGCATTATCTGAATATCTCCTGGTCCTTGAGGAGTATCCTCAGATTGCCCAGAGAGAAGTGGCATTATATAATGTGGCAAGGACACTTTATGAACTGGGTTTTAAACCCCAGGCAGGGGCAAGGTTGCTTCAATATAAAAAAGAATATCCCCAGGGAAGGTATCTTAGCAACGTGGAGACATATTTAAGGACATTAGGGATAAAACCTTAGAGGGCACTTTACTCTAAAGCACATAGATGCTGAAGAATGTGTTGATGTGTAACAGATAAAAAAAAGTGATCCGCCACAGGCAGGGCTTTTACAGAGAAAGAACGGGCAAGACCCAGTAATGCAAGGCCTGTGAAAGTACACACAAGGAATAGACCGTTGCAAGGATTACATTCAAAAATCCATTAGGAACCGTTGTCAGTATGCCCACCATGAGTAATATTGCCACCAGATTACAAGGTGAAGGAACATACCAGGACAATTTTTTCATTAAATAAGGAGACAATTTATAGGTGAACTCCACTATAATGCAAAAAGATAGTAAAATCCAGTAGAAGAGATCCCAAAACAAGGTCTTTGGTAGCTCTTGATCCATCAACTATTTCTCTATTAAACAGAAGATCACGCTACATCTTTACCTGGGCGAGTTCATTTCCATTTCTGTTTCACTTATGGATTTCTTTGAGCTTCCTACACAAGAGATTCTGCCTTATCCAATAGGTTATGGTTGACTTAAGGGATAGATAGAATACGTGCAACATCCGGAACTTTCATTTTATCCTTTATTATCATCTTTATTGTTTCTTCCCTCAAGTCTCTTGTATATACTTCAATTGGAATCTTTTTCATACTGATACATTTGTTTATGTATTGGACATCAACTTTGGTATCCACCGAAAGCATCATACAACACCATCCTTTCTCTTGACTCTAATATGAATTTACAATCCTAATTTCACCTCTTAAAGTAAAACATTCGAAGTAAATAGTATATTTGTATCAGTAGAATATAGGGTATTGACCAATATTGTTTTTAAAAAGTCGGGCAAGACAGCGGAAAAGAGGCTAATAGAAGCAAGGCTATGAAAAAGAACAGGACCGTTATTTTGATTTTGACAAAGGCCATAAAATATGAAAAACTGTTATGAATATATGAAAAATAAAAGACTTTTAATCTTTTTGGGTATTGCCATAGTAAGTATTGCAATTTCTATAGGTCTTTACAGCATAAAGATAGATTTTTTTACAGCCATCGACCTGAAGTTAAAGGATACCAAATTCAAGATAAGGGAAAATATAAAGCCTGACCAGAGGGTTGCTGTAGTTGCCATAGACACAAAGAGCGTTAATGAATTGGGCAGGTGGCCCTGGGACAGAAAACTGATAGCGAGGCTTATAGAAAACCTGAAAGTTTACGGAGCAAAGGCCATATGCCTTGATATAGTGTTCTCAGAGACATCAACACCTGATTCAGATAAAACACTGGCAGAATCCATAAAAAAAGCAGGAAATGTGGTAACAGGTTATTTTTTCAGACAGGAGGAAGAGACCAAATCTGAAGAATCGTTCATGATCCTCAAGGAATCCAGGGTAAAGGTAATAAGGATACAGGAAAATGTAACAGAAATCCCTGTTATAACCTTTCCTTCAGTGGAAACCAATATCCCCATGATTGCCCGGTCTTCTTATTCCTCAGGCTTCTTTAATGTTATCCATGACAGAGACGGCATCATAAGGACGGCGAACCTACTTATCCTCTTTGACGGCGACATCTATCCATCCCTTCCTCTCACAGGCTTAAAAAAATATTTAGAAAATGAAATTATTCTTGATGTGGCTGTTTATGGAATAGGGGGTCTTTATATAGGAGAAAAAAGGATACCTGTAGATGAATCGGGTCGTCTTACACTTAACTACTACGGAAGCCAAGGGTCATTTAAGACCATCCCTGCTGTAGACGTAATAAAGAATAGATTAAAGCCTAAAAGCCTTAAAGATATGTTTATCCTTGTTGGCCCCACAGAGACAGGAATAGCCGATATAAGGGCAACACCGTTGGATCCCACACTTCCTGGGGTGGAGATACATGCCACCATGGTCTCCAATATACTCCAGAATAATTTCCTATACAGAAATGCCATGGTCATAGGCATCGAGATCATATTTATCTGCCTCTTTCCCCTTATCCTTGCCGTAACATTTACCTTTATTAAAAGGATCATTACTACCCTGGCATTTTTCCTTCTCATCATGGGCGTCTACATACTTGTAGATTTTCTCCTCTTTAAAAATATGTTTTTAAATACCACGATAATCTACCCTATTATCTCCATATCCATTACATATCTCGGCTCTGAGGCATATAAAAATCTTGTTGAAGAGAGGCATTCCCGTTTCCTTAAAAAGGCTTTCTCAAGCTATGTATCCCCTGCCCTTGTGGGACAGATAATAAAAAATCCCGATTTGCTCAAACTCGGTGGTGAGAAAAGAAAGATATCGGTTCTTTTTTCAGATATAAGGTCCTTTACCACCATCTCGGAGAGGCTAACCCCTGAAGAACTGGTTCTACTGCTGAATAAATACATGGGTCCTATGACAGATATCCTCCTTTCAAAAAAAGGCACACTGGACAAATACATAGGCGATGCCATAATGGCCATATATAATGCACCCATCCATGTGGAGAATCATTCCATAATGGCATGCGAGACAGCCCTGGAGATGTTAGATAAACTAAAAGAAATCAATGGAGAATTTAAAAAAAGGGGGCTTATTGAAATAGACATAGGCATAGGCATAAATACCGGTGATGCCATAGTAGGCAACATGGGTTCTGACGTGAGGTTTGATTATACTGCCATAGGAGATACCGTCAACCTTGCATCAAGACTTGAAGGGATGAATAAGGTCTATAAGACCCATGCCATTGTAAGTGAATTTACAGTAGAGCATATATTAGAGCTAATAGGAAACGAAAACAAAAGATTCTACTTCAGAGAACTGGACCTTATCAGGGTAAAAGGCAAGGAAAAACCAGTAAAGATATACGAACTTTTAAAAGAGGCAGACCAGAATTTTCTTGAAGAATTTACAAATGCCCTCCAAATCTACAGAAGATGTGAGTTTAAAAAGGCAAGGGATATGTTTATTTCCATACATGAAAGATATAAAGACCCTACATCAACGGTATTCATAGAGAGATGCCATGAGTTTATTGAGAGTCCTCTTCCTGGCCAATGGGATGGCGTCTATGTGGCAAAGTCAAAATAGTCTCCAGATTGTATCTCAATCTGTTTCCTGTCTCAGATATCTTACCTTCTATAAATAACTGTTCTATGATCGTATCGATATCTGATTCGCCCATCCTGCCTGAAAAGGTATTCTTAAGGTGTTTTGCCAGAGATACCCTTGTCCTTGGCCTTCTGGCAGGTGGTATCTTTGAAAGATTTATTACCACTGCCTCTGTATAATCTGATTTGGGTTCACCCTGATCTGATGCAGGCATTTGAGAGAGACTAACAATACGTTTTACCTTCAATCCCAGACGGTTTGCATACTGGACCACTGCATCGTATCCTTTATCCTTGGAAAAAAGATAAATTTCCCCTACTTTTTCTTTTGATGCACTTAATCTCCCCAATTCAAAGGCAATATGAAAATCTAAGTTGTTCTTTCCGTTCCCCTCTATCTTTATCCACCTTAATGAATTGCCAAAAGGCTGGGTAGATGCCACAAGGTCAAAGGGTATCTTGTTCTGTGATTTTCCTATGAAAAACCATATCTCCACCAGATTTGGGTCAAGATTTTCAAGGTTAAGGCTCTGAACATTCTCATAATCTATCATCAATATCATCTTCATGTTCGAATCTCCTTAGATTTTCTATTATTATAAAAAAATTTTGAAAATTTACAATGAATTTTATATTTCTGCCAGGTTTTTTTATTTTATATTGTCCCCTCATTTGATTTAATATATTAAAAATATGGTGGAAGGCATAAGGGAAAAATTCAACAAAGATATAGAGATAGGTATTATCCATACCGCTACTTCTCCCTGCAGGTGCGCCGAAGCTATAGAGGTAGGCATAAAAGCCCTTGGTTTTAGGTCGTCTATATACAACTCAGAGGATATCCTTATAAAGGGGAACTACATTGTCGATATAAGTGACCTTATAATTGACCATACAGACACCTTTCTCGAAAGGGGAGGTATGCGGGCATTTGTAAGGCTCATCCTTGAAGCAAAAGGCGCAAAACTTATTGGTGCCGGGTCACATGCAGCTATGATAGGAGATGATAAATATGCTACTAAGAAAAAATTCCAAGAACTCAATATCCCGACGCCAGAAGGTATTGTGATATTTAACAGTAATTGGGACCTTCCCAACTGGCTCATGCCTCCATATATTATAAAGCCGATATATGAGCATATGAGTAGGGGTATAACCGTAGTAGATGATAAAAAGGAGGCCCGTGCAATAACAGAACACTTGATAAGGACATTGAAACAACCTGTTATTATCGAAAGATTTATATCAGGCAGGGAGATGGCCGTATCTATGATAGAGGATACTGAAAAGGGTTTGGTCATGCTGCCACCTCTGGAGTGGATTATGGATCCCCATGAAAAATACCAGAACAGGTCTTTTAAACTAACGGAACATAGCAGGGGAAGAAAGGATGTCATGCCGGCAGTCCTTTCAAAAAAAGACATGGAAAGGCTTTCATATCTTGCCAAAACTGCCTTCCGGGGTCTTGGCATGAGGGACTACTGCCGTTTTGATATAAAATTTTCTATGGATGGAGAGTTCTTTTTCCTTGAGACAAATATATCACCCAGCATGGAAAAGGCTGAGGCAATGGCACTCTCTGCCCAGTTGGTAGGCATTAACTATACAGAACTCATAGGGAAGATCATCCTCTCGGCAGCAAAAAGATATGGGATGATTATATAAAATCTTTTGTATTGGCTACCCTCATCCCTTTTGAGACCATATCTTTAACAAAATCTTCGGCAAGGTTTTCAAATCCTTTGACAGGGCTTGTGGCATCTCTAAGGAGCACAAACCTTGATGCATACTCAAATCCCATATAATCCACCATATCCCTTATGGTATTGGCTACACAATGCGATAATGCCTCGCCTGCCACAGCTATAATATCCACCTCTTTCAGCATTTCTATAAAGGCTTTTTTAATATCAGTCCTTGGGTCATCAGGGTCAGGCACCTCTGCCTTTAAAGCAGAATAGTGCTCTGTCCAGATGTTTTCCCCTTTGGTAATCTTATTGGCCACGGTAAACCTTTCTATCTCCCACATCTTGATTGCCTCGTGAAGCTCAGGGAAAATTGTGGCGCCCAGGCTTGCCCTGATGCAATGGGGAGGCCATATGCAGAGATTATATCTGCCCTTTTTTTCAAGCTCTTGAATATATAGAACAGCCCTCTCCATCATATCTGGTCGGGCAGTAGTCCATTTTCCGCTTCTCACATCCTCAAGGGATATTATGACAAATGGCTCAGGATTTCGGCCAGAAGAATCCTTCCAGAATACAGGATGGGCAATATGGATTGTATTATGCTCGTCAAGGGTTATATGGATTCTGTCAATCTTTGTTATGTCTTTTTTTATCATCTCGGCAAGCCTCTTCATGTCTTCATTGGCACCAGGGACATAGAGACTGCCTTTTGGGTGGCAAAAATCATACTGGGGGTCAATAATCAATAGCTCTATCTTCATATCATACCTCCTCCTATGGTAAATCTTTTATAAACCTCTAATCCTTAGGTTTGCCCTGTCATTTATATTTTACATCTGTCATCCTCCATTGTAAAATAGGTATTTGAAGATCCATGATTGTTGAGCTTAAACTGGCAACCATAGAACTGGATATCCCCACAGGCATCCATCCTGTCTTTGATTCCAGCATCCATCTGGCAAACATCATAGATATAGAGCCAGCAGACAAGGTTCTTGACCTTGGTTGTGGCTCAGGAATACTCTCTATTGCCTCGGCAAAAAAAGGTGCTTCCATGGTGGTATCTACTGATATAGATGAAAGGGCTTTAAAGGCAACATCTGATAATGCACGGAAAAATGGATGCGGAGATGTTATATTAACACTTAAAGGGAGGTGGTATGATGCCCTCAAAGATTTTCCTTACGGAGAGGATACAAAATTTGATGTCATTATTGCCACACCGCCCCAGACACCTGGCAGATATAATTTCGGTCCACGTTACGGAGGAACAGACGGGACAATCCATTTTGTCCATATCATAGAAGGTGCACCCCTGTTTCTTCACCCTGAAAAAGGGAGGCTATGGCTCCTGATGATCTCTATAACCCATGTGTCTAAAATCATGGACATGTTAAAAAAGAGGTTTTATGAGGTGGATATTGTTGAAAGGTCAAGGCGTTTTTTCACGCCTGCCGAATATGAGAAAATGGGCAAGGGGATATTCGAACACCTCTGTTCTCAAAGAGAAAAAGGATTATGTGAATTTTACACAGATGAAAATGGAAGATATTATTTTGAGACCCTCTACATTAAGGCATCAAGGATAATATGAAATGAAATGGCTTATAATAAATGCCGATGACTTAGGAAGTGATGCACAAAGAAACAAAGGGATATTTAAGGCTATAGAGGCCGGCATTGTAAAAAGTGTGAGTATCCTGCCCAACGGACCTGCCACTAAAGATGCAATAAGACTTATAAAATCCATGGAGGATAAAAAGATATCTATAGGTATCCATATAAACCTAAGCGAGGGCATGCCGATTACAAAAGACCTAAAATCCATTGTTGGAGTAAACGGCTGTTTTTTGTCTAAACCCAATGCATTAAGACTTTTATCTACATGCCATGATATAAAGCTCAAAAAAGAGATATGGCAAGAAATGGACGCGCAGATAAAGTCTATCATTGAAGCAGGCGTTTATATTGACCACATGGACGGTCACCATCATATACATATCATGCCTGCCGTAATAGATATAGCCATAAAAAAGGCAAAGGAGTATGGCATAGGATGGATGCGCACACCCTATGAGCCTTTTAATATGATCAATACATTAGAATTAGATGAGATGGATATTCAAGAGGCAAGGTTTTTCTCCCAATACGCAGAAACTGCCAAAGTGCTCATAAAAGATTCAGGAATAAATACCACAGATCATTTTATAGGACTTTACATGAAGGGTAGACTTTCACCTGAAATATTACGAGAGGTATCGAAAATGTTAAAAGATGGTATAACAGAGATGATGGTTCATCCTGGATATAAAACTGAATCTGATACCCCCAATCCCTTTACAGGTTTCTCTACAAATAAGAGAGAGGATGAGCTAAATGCCTTAATCCATCCTGATTTTCTTTCTTCACTAAAAACTCATCATGTAAATCTAAAATCTTTTATAGAGGTGCATGGTTGAGGTTTGAAAAGAGGGTCTTGATACTTACCCCTACTGCCTTGCCATCCATAACAGGCAATGCCATAAACACAGAGAGGTGGAAAAGACTCATTTCAAAGGCAGGTGCCCATGTAGAACTAGTGGCTATCCAGAGTTTAGATATATTCCCAATCAAAGAAAAGATAGAAAATTTTAAGCCCCATGTAATCCATGCCCACCATGCCTTAAAAACAGGTAGCCTTTTTCTTCAAGAAGACATGGCAAAGGCAAGGGCAAATACCCCCCTTGTATTATCCCTGCCCGGAACAGACATAAATATAGATCTAAAGTCAAATAGAGATATTATTATGGATGTTTTAAATACTGCCTCAGCCTTAATATGCCAGAGCAAAACCATGGAAGAGAAGGTAAGAAAAGAATTTCCCCTTTTAAAAAAACCTATTTACTATGTGCCCAGGTCTATTGTATGGCTGGGGCATGAACCGTTTAAAATAAGGGATGTAGCAGGCTGCAAAGATGGGGATATACTGTTTTTTCACCCTGCAGGCATTAGAGAAGTAAAGGGAAATCTCCAGTGTCTTGAGTATTTTAAAGAACTGAATAGAATGAGGAAACATGCAAGGATTCTTTTTTCAGGTCCTATCCTTGAAGAGGAATACGGCAGGCTATTTAAAGAAAGGCTCAAAGAATGTCATGAATTTGCCCGATGGATACCTTTTATCCCACCTGAGGCCATAAAATCTGCCTATGAAGGTGCCGATATTGTCTTGAATACATCCCTTTCAGAAGGTATATCCACTGTGCTTCTGGAAGCAATAAATCTGGCAAAACCTTCTCTTGCATCAGATATACCCCCAAATAGATGGCTAATCATGGATTGCCATAGAATAGGTAGATGCGGACTCATGTATGATTTGACCTCAAAACAAGATTTTATAGAAAAGGCCGTAAAGATGATAGATGACAAAGGTTTAATGGAGAGTTTATCTGCGAATGCCAAGGAGTTCGCAAAATATTTGCCTAAGCCCAATGATGAGCTGAGAGGGCTTATCCGTGTATATATTCATGTCCTTTAAAGTCTTTATCTTTTTATCTTTTCCAATGATTCTAATATAAATTTCTCTTTATATTTATTTCCTATTCCCTGGCTAATAGATAAAGCCCTTCTATAATAGCTTATAGCATCTTCGGTCCTTTTCAGTTTTTCTAAGACATGGGCAATGCCTAATAGGTCTGATATCATCTTTTCGCTTAACTCAAGTTCTTTATCAATCACAAAGGCATCCTGATAAAATTTCAAAGATGCATCATAATCTCCGTTGACAAACTCCAAGTCTGCTATTATACGCATGGAATTACCAATTTCGGCTGAGTCTTTTGCTTTTCTATTCAATTCAAGTGCCTTTTTTGCCAGGTCCATGGCAGTCTTGTTGTCTTTGTCTTGCATCAAAATCCTTGACATTATATTATAGATCCTACCCTCTTGGATACAAGATTGGCTCTCACACAACCTGATTGCCCTTTCTGCCCATGAATATGCATCCTTTGTGTTATTTTTATGGGAGTAAATCAATGCCTTTATGGTTAAGGCTTCTATGAGATAATTGTGGCTGTATGGAAAGGGTATATTATTTATTATCTGGTTTACAAAATCCTCTGCCTTTTCCATCTCTCCTATCTTGTAATAGACATAGGCTATATTGATAATGTTATTTCCCATGGAATCTGCATTTTCAAGGGAACGGCTGATGTTTAATGCCTCTAAATAATAATTCAATGCCTTTATATATTCCCCTTTTTTAAATGCATCTTGCCCCTTCTGATTTAATTCAATACCCTTTGTTCTTTTGTCTGATAATTGAATCTGGGTAGTGGAACACGCTGAAAAAAAAGTAATAGAGGAGACAAAAACAAATAAAATAAAAAGCATAAGACATTGATGGATAACACGTTTATAGTTATTGTAATATAGAATCCCAAAATAAATTCTTGTTTCTCTTTTATTCATAGCTATCCACCTTCAGGGTCTTTTCCTGTGGTGTTTTTATCTTCGAGCTTATAGGCCAGACCTTCTTTACTGCACCGGTGATCTCCTTTGTGTCATCGGTAATATCTGTTACCTTATTAACCATACCGGGGACCTCTGTTGTAGTTTCTTTTATATCCTCTGTAATCTTTTCTACATTGGCAAGGCTTCTATCCACCCTATCAAGCATGTGAGGTAGCTTTGTCTCTACATTTTTTAACATATTGTTCGTTGTATTTACTGTTTCCTTTATTGAACCGATAAGTTTGTCGGTATTTTTTATGGTATTCTCGAGATTCTTGTCGGTATTTTTCAACATGGTGTCCATAAGTTCCCTTGTATTATTCAGTTCAAGGGATAGTTTGTTTATGTTGCCGAGGATCTGTTTTACATCGCCTTTTGGGTCATTTACGTAATGGATAATCTGTTTTACGTCAAGTAACACCGGTTTTATATCATCCTTTATCTCCTCTATTATCTCATTTATACTTTTTGCACCTTGAAAATTTATATAGCTACCTTCTGTCACCTGTTTTGCCAGAGCAGAACCGGGGATTACCTCTAAAACAGCATCGCCTATATAGCCCTCTTTAACAAGCTTTATAACAGAGTCGGTCTTTATCCATTTAATATATTTTTTATTTATCGTTATCTCTACCTTTACCTTTGCCACATCATCCAGGGAGAGATTTTTAACCTTTCCTATCTTGAATCCACTCAACTTTACTGCCTGCCCCTCATTTAGGCCTTGACCATTTTCCGATATAAAGTAAAGGGTTGTCTTTTTTGTAAATATGTCCCTCTGGATACCGATAAAAACAATAACTCCCATGATTCCCAAGATGGCTATAAGGACAAAAAGCCCTATCTTTTTGGAGAGATGCAGGAATCTTTCATCCGTCTCTTTCATGACCGCCATATCTTAAATCCTTTCTCCTCAGGAAATATATTATAATCTGCCTTTATATCTTTAAGGGACTCCAAGGTAGATGCAAGATAAACCGATGTTCTATGGGGATTCTCCCTATGAAATCCTTCGGTTGCCTCCATTAATTTCTCTGCCCTGTCCATCTTAATGCCCGTAAAAATATCATCATATACAATGATTTCAGGCTCCATAAGAAACGACCTTATGAGGCATATTAACCTTTTATCAAAGGCAGGCAGTGTTCCAGGTAGCCTTCCCATATAATCAGATAAAAATGAAACATCCATGTAAAAATTTTTATAGAATTTTATAACCCTCTCCTCTATTGCAGCAGGCTTTATACCATTATGAAACCACAATGGCAAAGCAATATTCTCCCAGACCTTAAGATTGCTTATAACACCTCCGTTCTCCCAAATTAACGCCAACTTCTTCATGGCATTGTAATAAACATCCCTTTTCATTTTTGCCATGTCTTTATCAAACAAAGATATTTCACCCTTTTTCGGTGCCTTGATACCCATTACTAAATCTATAAATTCATTCTTTTCAGTAGCAGAATGAAAGATAATCTTATAGACCTTTCCTGATTTGATTTCAAAATATGGTATCTCAAGCATATCTCCAATTATGTCATTAAATTTTATCATATAAATGACACCACTGTAATTATACCATCAAATATAAAGACAATAAAAAGGCTCTGCATAACTGCAAATGTGGTAACCTGAGGTATCTCTGTAATAGAAGACTGCACCCTAAGGCCATGATAACATGAAACAGTAGAGATTAGAAGTCCAAATATGGCACTCTTGATAAGTGACACGCTAACTTGAAATATACTCAACACAGAAAATATCCCCTTTAATTGTTCATAGATGAGTATATCGGTAAAAAAGGATGATACAATAAGCCCTCCTGCAATGGCGCTCAACTGAAAATAAAATGCCAGCATAAACACAGAGGCAGAGATCCCCAGTATCCTGGGCATTATAAGATAGGCAAATGGGTCTATACCCATGATATTTAAGGCATCTATTTCTCTGTTCACCTTCATGGAGCCAAGCTCTGAGGCAATGGCAGTGCAGCTTCTGGCAATGACTATTATGGCCACAAAAAGAGGCCCTAATTCCCTCACCACAGTCCAGACAAGTATCCTTCCTATTAAGACAGGGTTAAAACCAACTATATTGGATACCTGGGTAATTATAACAATACCTATTAGGATTCCCATTATAGTAACTTTTTTCAGTGCTTCTATACCTGTAAAATATATCTGTCTGTATAGGACAGCGCGGACAGGATAGACCTTAAGATAAGGGAGATATTTTAATGCCTCGATGAATAGTTTATATGAGCCCCTTGCATGTTGAAGGGAAATAAGGATATTTTTTCCGAGCTTGTATGAGACATCCAATTATTTTAGCCCTACAAAGATACACCTATTTTGTCACATTCATCTACCATTCAATACCTTTAGAACGTAAAAATTCCTGGGCATTTGTATTTCCCAGTTTTGCCGATGCCTTATAATCCATAATGGCTTCTTCTTTTTTCCCTAAATTATAAAGCGCATTTCCTCTATAATATAATATATAATCATCATTCGGGTTTAACTTTAGAACCATAGTATAATCCTTAATGGCATTTTCATAATCATTCATATTGTCATATGCTATTGCCCTGTTTAGATAAGAATACATATCATCGGGGTTTAAATCAATTGATAAGGTAAATGCCTCAGCTGCCCCTTTGTGATCCCCTGCAATACCAGAGGCATAGCCCTTCTCAAACCAATCTATGGCGCTTAAATTTTTGATAGCATTATCGAATTTTTTCATCTTTATGGCTTCAGGGACAACCTCTTTTATTATTATATCCACCTTTTCTCCTACTGTCTTGCCCTTCAATGATAATGCCTTTTCTGCCCTTTCCTTTTCAAGTTCTTTCTTCAATTTCTCTATCTCTTTCATGGCATTATCTGCCTTTTTTCTTGTTTCTTCTAACTCCTTTGTCTTTTGGTGATCTTTGCGGATATTATCCACTGATTTTGCCACCTCATCAGGATTTGCCGCTATCTTTGCCTTTAAGGCATAGGTCTTGCCATCCCATTTCTCATCTATTATTTCGGTCTTTACAATACCTGCTGTGAGGGTTGTTATCTGGTCTTTTGAAAGGTCAAAATTCTTTATCTCTGTTCTACTCTCAAGGTATGTCCCCAATTCTTCAAGGAGTAGCCTTTTTACCTGTTCGAGGGCTACGGCTCTGCTTGAAACCTTACTGTCCACCTCACTTGCCTGATATATATATTCCCTCTGAAATGTCACAAGCTCGGCGGATGTATAATTACCGGTTATAATAAGAAATAGAAACACTAAGAGATAAATTTTAAGCTGAAATAGAATCTTCTTTTGTGAATTTATTGCTTTAATCTCTATCATAATTTATTCCCTCTCAATAATCTTATGATTATGGGTCTTTTTTTATATTCTCTGCAATCTTGTTCCATAATTCTTTATCAGCCATCATTCTATCTATAATAGTGGATATAACTGCATTTAAATTCCTCTGAGCCTTTTCTTCTGAAAATGTTATATCTGTTACTGTATTGGAACTTTCATAGGTGGGAATATAAAAGATTCTTGAGCTTTTCGTATCACTTATCATTAACCTCACATTGGCCTTTGCCTCATAGGTCTTTGTGGCAATACCTTCTTTTACCACAAGGTTAATCTCATTGATATTTCCTCCTATCACAATTCTGCCCCAATCCTTTTTAATAGACTCTTCTTTGTTATCCCATTTGGGTATATCACCGGCTACTGTCAATCCTGCCCTGAAAAATGCATCTTTAATGGCACTGGCAAATGCATAAGAAGGTCTTTTATCCAGTGAGACTATTGGTATCTCTTTTTCCTTTGTATCAACAACCCTACCTACTATGTTTTTATTTTCCATATCCCTTAGGTCATTAAATTCTGTAATGGTAAAGATGACCCTATTCAAGTTGATATCAGGTCTAATTGCCTGTTTTGTTGGCTCATAATTTAAGTTCACTTTATAAACAGATACACTGGAACAATTTGTAAATAAAAAAACAACTAATGCTAATAGGATTATCGATATGTTGCCTCTATAACAAGCTCTATTTTTCAACATTCGACCTCCTTATGGAAATTAAGTCTTAATTTGAAGTTATTACAACCTTTGCTTCTTCAAGATAATTATTACCATGCATGGTAGTCTCTTTTATCAATCTTGCCCCATCATGACTTATCACTATAACATAATCCTTTGTTATATCTGAAACAGGTATTATAATGGGGTTATTACCTATGTAATCTATCTTCTTCGCCTTTTCAAGGCTGTCAGCATATCTCACCACACCGTAAGTCCTAATAATCTTTGGATTAACAGTCTTTACAGAATATACTGTAAATTGTTTGTTTCCCTCACCTGTTGTTATTACTACAGGTAAAAGCTGTTTTTCAAAGAATCTTCCTTCAAGGTCAAGGATTACACCTGTTGCAGGTTTGGATGAATCATACATAATGCCCTTTGGTTTTACCATACCTACATCTACCTTTGGGATCCCACCAGGCGCATCCGTTATTATATTGAACCTTTCAGGAGGAGCTACGGCAGGCTCATTCTTGTGGCTTATATCAAGGGCACTTATCAAGGACTTTCCTGTATTACAACCGCCCACATTATTACTCAGGCATATCTTCATCTCTACTGTGGCTATGGGGACATCATTTTCCCACCTCAACTCCCTTTTTACCACCTGTGCACCCCTTATAGTCCCTTCTATCCTGCTACTTATCACATCCTCTTTTAATATCATATTCACAACCTTTGTGTTTGAGTCGATTCTCACTTCTTTTGTTGCTTCAAGGAGAGACCTCTGAGCCATAACCTCAGCCACCCTCATGGCAGCCATCTGATCTTTTGTGCGGTTACCGCTAGGGGTGGCAGTCCCTACACCCACTGCACTGATATAACCTTCATTCCAGTTTATAATACCCGGTTTTATATCCTGAGACAACACGCCAGTTGAAAAGAAAATAAACATCCCTGCCATAAATAAAAAAATCATTAAAAATCTATATCTCATCTCTATGGCCCTCCTTAGTTTGCCAGAAAGACTATCTTTTCTGGTATTGTCCAGAAACATAAGCACCTGGGTCACAGGGGATACATTTTGCAGTATCCTTCAGTTCAAAGCCTTGGGCAGTGATATTGGCAATAGAAAGAATGCAGTTATATCCAAATTCAAAGCCGTTTGCCTTGAATGCCCCTGCACCGTTCATCATACAACGGCCTCCTTGCTTATGCACACCACCGCCTTCAAAAAAATATTTCCCATCAGGCATTAATTTTACATCAATATTTACCTCCATATTTCCGTCATTCATTGTATATTTTCCATCTTGAATCCTGGTCTGGGCAAATGCCATACCGCCAAACAATATGGTTATCATCAGCGACCATATAAAAATCTTTTTCATAGAACCTCCTACTCCTTTTAATTTATTAAGCCCCCTTTGAAAATGCAAGGGGGCTATTGTCTATCTCTTCACAAGAACGGTCAGATCATTTAATATAGGTGAGACCTCACCGGATACTATCTGAAGGGTTGTCTCTACCTGAAGGTATCTACCATCTGGGGTTATCTTCAGTTCACCACCCTTTACAATATCTTCCCATGCAGACCATGTATTCTGGTCCTTTGAACTCCTTACCCTGACCTTTATAGATGTCCCTTGTGGCTCTGTGCCATTCCATGTGACACCTTGCCATTTTGTAGCATCAGATTTTGCATCAAAGACAACGGTCCATGTGCCGATCCTCGTGGTCATGGAACGGGCAATGATACCTGTCATATCGCTGTAGCTATAATGATTACCCCTTATCTGTTTGTCTATATCAACCTTGTTGGTGGCAGGATCAATACGAGTTATCTTGTCATAATAATTTACTGCCCACACCTTTCCATCCGCATCTACTGCAACACCAGTTGGTTCGCCTCCTACTGAGATAGTAGCCTTAACAACCCCATCATTTGATAAGCGCGTTACACTGCCATATTGATAGTTCGTGATCCAGAGGTCTCCATCATTCGTCACAGCAATTGACCTAGGATTCTTGCCAATGTCTTTCGTCCATTCAATCTGACCTGTAGCTGTATTTATTCTTGTAAGCCTTCCCCAGTTTAATCCTGCTGCAAAAAGATGGTTTGCCTTGTCGAGACCAAGACCATAAACATAATGGGGTAAGTTTATCTTAGTGAAAGAACCTGTCTTTGGGTCAAGCCTCAAGACATTATTCCCCCCTGCCCCAGACGACCAAAGTATACCAAATGAATCTACCACAAGACCATAGGAGTTGTGCCCCGATGACGAAACATCTATTGTCTTAAGAATGTTACCTGTTCTACCATCTATGTAATAAAATCTTTTTGCATTATAGGTTGATGCCCATACATTGTTATTGGCGTCTATAGCAACACCCCTTGGGTATGGAGAACTTGAATAAGAACCAGGGTTTTTTCCAGGAACGTAGGTAGCCTCTTTACCAGGGATTACGACCACTTCGTGAAGGACACACTCATCCTGACCCCAGTCAAGGACATTATTGCCCCCTGTAGAGGTATCTATCTTGCCGTTTCCGTTCCTATCTACGCACTGCCCGTTTTCAGCAAGCCCTACCTTTACAATCGTCCCTCCCTGCCTGTTGCCTACCCAACAATTACCCTGGAGGTCTACTGTGGTTCTCGAAGGGTCTCCATATACATTGGGAGGAGATACCCTATAGCGTCCAAGTTCATCGCCTGTTCTTGTATCTATCTTTGAGATAGTGCCTTCATTAGAATTGGGTATCCATATAAAAGGCAATGTGGTGGATGTCTTACTCAACTGAAGTTGATCGCGGACAGTGGTATGTTCAAGGCCTACGTAACTACCTTCGTCAAAGTCTTTATCAGTGGTATAAATCCTCCCGTATGCCCCTGTAAGGGTAGCTGCCTGGCCGGATATGACCTGAACCGATAGATTTGATTGTTTTATCCAACCTGCCACATCACTGAATTCCACATTTTGGGTGCCTGCCGGGATATTGGCAAGCATTGCCCCGCTTGCCTGCCATTCACCATTGGCTACTCTCCATTTTGCACCTGCCTCTATAGCTGCTTGAGGGGTTATGGTCACTGTAAGTGAACCAGGTTGTTGTGTGTATACGCCATTTACTGTTGAGACCTGACCCGGGGTTACATTAACGGTAGATGTCCGGGGCTTTACCCAACCAGGGATATCTTTAAAATCTATTGTATGGCTACCGATTGCTATGTTCACAGATCCTATTTTTTGCCATTCACCATTATCTACCCGCCACATGCCACCGGCATTTATTGCATCCTGCGGTGTTATTACTACTGCGATGGTTCCAAACTGTTGTGCATACACACCACTTGCAGTAACTGTCTTTCCACTTTCTATCATTATATTCTGATTTGCAGGTTTACCCCAGCCGGGGATTTCTGCAAAATCTACTACATGCTGTCCCACGCCAAGATTTGATACAGTTGCGCCGCTTGACTGCCATTCACCATTATCTACCCGCCATTTAGCACCTGCATCTATAGCAGATTGAGGTGTTATTGTCACCTGCAATAAACCAAATTGTTTTTGGTATTCCCCTGTTGTGGTGGCAGTCTTTGAATCCTCTATGACAACCTGGACATTTCCTGGTTTTCCCCATCCCGGGATATCCTTAAATTCTACGGTTTGCTGACCAACAGGAACCCCTGATAAGGTAGCACCGCTTGACTGCCAGGCGCTTGTGCCCACCTTCCATTGGGCACCTGCATTTATAGCTTCCTGTGGGATAATTGCAACAATCAAAGAACCCTGCTGTTTTGTATAGGTTCCACTTATCGATGATGTTTTGCCGTGTTCAATATTTACATTAATATTTGCAGGCTTTGCCCAACCTGTGATATCTTTGAATTCCACGGTCTGTTGGCCCGCTGGGATCCCGGGCATAGTAACACCGCTTGACTGCCAGGCGCTTGTGCCCACCTTCCATTGGGCACCTGAATCTGCTGCTTCTTTTGGCAGTATATTTACCTGAAGAGAACCTGCCTTGCCTGATATCTGAAAATTTGCACCTTTCTCAGGTGATGAGTTACCACCTGTGTCGAATGCCTGTGCCACTACCCTGTAATTACCTGCAGGAAGGGTAAAGGTCTTTGTAGTCCCCTGCCATATCTTACCAAGATTAGATAGTGTCTCTTCGCCAACCTGGCTGCCTGTTGCCTCAAGAACCTTAAATTTTATCTCCCGCAGTCCCTTGTCATCCTGGGCTTTTGTGCTAAAACTTACCGTCTCTGGGCCAAGCCTGTTAACGGTTATATCGTGTAAAAATGGCGGGGTATCGTGCCTGTCCATAACAGCAAGTAATTTATCCACTATATCGCCTGACTTTGCCGGTTGTTGTGCCTCGGGCTGAACAGCAGGTTGAGCACCAATCTGTATACCCTGTTGAATACCTATCTGGATACCAGGGCCTACTTGCTGCTGCACAACACCTGCAACTGGTTGCTGGGCAACCAAAATGGCACCAGTAGAAGGTATCTTTACTTTTCCTACGGCCTGTTCGCTCTTCTGACGGAGTTCATCCTGCACTTGAACAACATAGGATATACTATCTGTTGCCGGGGTAGAACTAAGTTTGATAAGCGCACTTACCTCACCACTATATCCATCCCTGTTTCTAATGTTGTCATATTCGTCTACCTTTATCTCTTTCTGCTCATTGCCGGCAAAAATATTTACCAGCAAGACAGGGTTAGGGGATTGCCACCTGACTGTAATCTTTACTGCATTATCAAGATACTGGGCATCATGGCTTATTATATTCGGTTTTCCCTGGGCAGAAACAATAAGGGGTATAAATATAAATAAAAACACCAATAAAAATTTTATTAAAAACCGCTGATTCATTATTTCCCCCTTTTATATTTAACTTTTATTTCTCTATCTCATTGGGTGTTACAAGCCTAATATTAAATGATTCATCTGTAAGAGACATCCTGGCAACCCATCTTTTTGGTTGTAAGGCATCTGTCAAATCTGCATCGAGAACAGTTATATTTAACTTCTGTCTCTCTATTTTGTCTGTTAAGGGATTTATCCTTGAGAATATTACACCGCTGAAGTTGTGACAATCATCCACCTTTGGAAAGGCAGGGAAGGCAATAGTCAATGATTTTCTCTTTGGATCTGTTGATTTAAGTTCAACTACCCATGCTGCTACCATATCACGACTTAAGGCATTTGCCTTGGGGCATGCCCATAGAAGATTTCTCGGCAAAGATTTGCCTGTGCCTGGTTCAATCTTTTGCAATCTTGCCACCGCCACAAGATTTGCCTGAGGAAAATCAATATATTTATCAAGGTCAAGTGGGATATTCCCTACATCATTTTTCTTATATGTTTCCATATCTATTGTGTGGAGTTTATATGCTACAACAAGACCTTCACCTTCTGTGCCTCTATCTGCCTGTGATTTTGTCTCTGCCACAGCTGTCCCTGTCCCAAATTGTGTCCCTGCAGAGACTCCTATCCCTGCCTTTATTCCTGCATCATCTCTCAAACGGAAGTTCCCGAGACGAAGCGCCTCTGTTATGTATGGAATATTAGGCTCGAAGGGTATATCTGCTATTGAAACCGCTGATATAATCTCCACATTTTCCAGCATTGCTTTCTGCGCTGCTGCACCCTGAAGCCCTACTTCACCCATAGGGCCTGCTATAGTTCTACCACCAAGGGCAACACCTCTGTTGTATGCAAAGTCCTGCTGAATCTTATTTAGTGACTTTTCTTTTTTTGTTCTGATATCTGCTGTTATAGGGTCTTCAACAGGCCCAAATTGCTTTGACCATGCAGAACCTATATAAGCCCTGTCCACAGGCCTTTTAGGAACAACATACTCACCCTCTGTTACACCTTCCATACCCTTCTTATGGCTCTCCATAGTGGTCCTTGATGTGTTTACACAACCTGAATAGGCAAAAAATAGAATAATAGTAATAAAAAATATCAAATATTTTATATATTTCCTATTCTCCTCGATTTTCATTATTACCTCCCATATTGTTAATTTTTTAAGTTGGTTTAACTATAGTAAAGCTTTTTCAAATACTTTGTAAATGATTAAAATCACATAAATATAAAAGACTTAATATTTTAACTGCCTAATCATTAATTATCATCTCGAAAACTCATATTGTCAAGCTAATTAATGATTGCGACCTTTGAAAAAGGTTTCACTGTGATTTAAATCATTTACAAAATATATGAAAATGTTATCTTATAGTAACTCGAATAACCATAGGAGGTTTTATGCTAAAAAAAGTTTTATTTTTTGTTTTGTTGGCTATGTTGCTTTCAATACCATCCTTATATAATGTTAATACAGCATATGGACAAACATCTACAAGGGAACTCATATCAAATAATAATTTCAGAGGGCTGCAAGGATGGACAATACAGGAGTGGTTTAATCCTACAGGAAGAAGGGGGGAAGTTTTTGAGGAACCTGATGGGATAAAGTTTAAGAGCACATCAGGAAATACCAGGATGGGTATTATGCAGACAATAAACGCAGATGTCTCTAATGCTCAGCAACTAAATTTAACGGCGGTTGTAAAGGCAGTCCATCAGACCTTAGACGGGACAGGATGGCAGGGAAGAGAGGCACCCATAGCAATTATGATGTCATATACCGATGTGAATGGTGTTGTCCATAATTCAATCCCGAGAATGCCAGACGAGCCCCAAACCCACAGGATGTTCTGGCATGGATTTTATTACAAAGACCCTACAGGAAATAGTAAAAACTGGCACGGCACAAAGGTTCCTCAAAATCAGTTTTATACATTCCGATATAATCTGATGAATCTAAATCCTCGGCCAAAGATTATCCACGCCATCGGCGCAGAAGGTTCTGGGTGGTCATCAAGGGAAGGCAAGATAAACATGCTGAGTCTTCAATATATAGGTGCCCCTACCCCTCCACCACCTCCGCCTCAGGCAGGTAATATTGCATCATTCACATGGATTGGTATGACAGAGGACAAGGTAGGGCAGTGGGGAAGAGGCACGCCTGATGGGACAAAAGATGGTCACTTTAATTTAAGGCTAATAAATCCCCCTAATGGTGTAGAGATTCAATCAATAGCAGTATACAGTGCCAATGAAAGTGGTGCACCTGCAGGTGGACAGATATGGCATACGGCAAATACTTCATATTGGGTATTAGGGGTATTTCAACAGGGTAGACAGATTAACTCATCCCACGTGAGGACGCTCGGTGTCTTTAGGGGAGATACAGTATTTGACCTTTATTGCAATGATTCAGGTTGGTTCAAACCAAATCAAAATTTCCTGGTAGAGGTTATATTTGCCGGTGGCGCAAAGGCAACAAGGGTGGTTAAGCTGCCTGCTACCCCTCCACCACCTCCGCCTCCAACACCTCAAGCAATAAATATACATGGCGCATGGAATTGCAATGACGGAGGTAGATATTATATAAGACAGATAGGAAACAGGATATGGTGGTTTGGAGAATCATCCCCTACGAACCCACAGTGGTCAAATGTGGCATATGGTACATTAACCGGTAATGAATTACGACTTGAGTGGGCAGATGTTCCCAAAGGCAGCATCATGGGCACAGGGACACTTTTACTACAAGTCATCTCAAACAACAGGATTGAGGCAAGACAAAAAACAGGCGGTTTTGGCGGCTCTATTTGGACAAGATAATGTTGAATCTATTGGGGTCAGGCTTTTATGTCTGACCCCAAATACTTATATAAAAATTGTATTTTTTTATATAATTCTATGGTAAAATAAAAACTATTGACAGAAACCATGGGGATTAATAACTTTAATTTATGAACAACAAAAAAATTTTTAGAAGCTTATGGACAATTATATTCCTTCTTATACCCATTTATTCTCTCTACGGCAATCCAGGAAATTTAGTGGAAGTAGAAGGCTATGCCACTATTTTTGATGGAAAGAAAGACCAGGCAAGGGAAAACGCACTTAATAATGCTTTTAGAAGGGCTGTAGAGCAGGCAGTAGGTGTCATGGTAGATTCAGACTCTATGGTTGTTAATGCCCAGATACTAAATGACAGAATCTATTCCAAGAGCACTGGTTATATAAAAAAATACCATATAATAAACGAAAAAGTCGATGGAGATTCATACAGAATAAAAATAAATGCTGTAGTGTCAAAGGTTAAGATAGAAAAAGATATTGACGAGATAGGACAGATAATTAAAAAGGCAGGTAATCCAAGGATTATGTTTTTGATTGCCGAGCAGACAGGGAATGAAGGAAAACCAACTTACTGGTGGGGTAAAGAGGGTTCTTCCGGCTCAGGCACTGCAGAAAATGTCCTAACATCGGTATTTCTACAAAAGGGGTTTAACCTTGTAGATCGGAAGGTTATCCTGGCAGGTATAAATAATATTAAAAATCTTGACGCCGACATAAACAATGACACTGCCTTGAGATTGGCTGCCATGGGCGAGGCAGATGTAGTGATAATAGGCAAGGTCACTGCAAATTCAGGAAGACCGATGATGGGAACGAGCATAAGATCAAATCAGGCGAGTTTTACAGCACGGGCAATAAATGCAGATACAGGTGAACCATTGGCCTCTTATACAACAAATGCGGTGCAGGCACATGTAGATCCGGTAACAGGCACATCCCAGGCAATACAAAAGGCTGCAAACGATATGGCAGAAAGGCTTTCCTATCAGATACTCGGAAAGCTTAAGAAGCGTGCCAGTGGATTGCGTACTATTAAGATAACTATCTCTGGATTGACATATAAAGATATAGATGCCTTTATGGAGTTATTAAGGGAATCAGAATCATTAGAAGAGGTAAACCAAAGAGGATTCACTTCAGGCATACTGAGATTGGATGCAGATATAATAACAAGCACAAAGGATTTTGCAGATGCTCTAAATAAAAAAAGATTTAAAAAAAAATCTATGGAAGTTACTTCATATACCAGTAATGCCATTGAGCTTAAGGTGAAAACAAGATGAATATAAAGATTTTTGGAGGTAATATGAAATATTTTAAGTTATTTTTTATGCTAATCATATCCATAGTTCTGGTTTATGGTTGTGTATCCCCGGGAAAAGAGAGTTTTGATACGGCTCAAAGCTTGATAAAGGCAAACAGACTTGAAGAAGCCATATCAATGCTGGAAGATGCCGTGGCAAAAGAACCGGATAATCAGGAATATAAGGCTGAATTAAAGAGACTTAAAACCTCGGTAGCTAAATCTCATATAGACAGTGCAAAATCACTGGTAGACAAAAAACCCGTCACCATAGACAATCTCAACAGGGCATTCACAGAGGCTGAAAAAGCCACAAGATTAAACCCAGATAATGATAGCTATGCAAGGATGCTTGAAAGTATAAAATCAGGCATAGACGTCCTTACAAAAAAGGCTGATGAATTATATACGTCCGCCTCAAAACTCATAAGCACTAATGAGTGGGCACAGGCTGTAAAAAGATTGAGAGAGATAGAAGGCTTCTATCCAAATTATCTTGACCTGCCCATCAAACTGGCAAAAACAGAGATGGATGGAATTAATTATTATCTTGAAAAGTCACAGGAGGCTGAGAAGGCTGAAGACTTTGGGGTAGCCTTGAAGATGCTGGAGCAGGCAAAAGAAATAAAACCAGATAGCCCGGATGTGATAGCAAGATTGAAAAATGCCCAGGACAAACATAAACCTGCCTACTATGTATCAAGGGCTGAAGAATACGCCAAGCAGAATGACTGGGATAACGTGATAATTTTTATAAAAAAGGCTGCTGTTCTTGGTCCAAGGGGTGATATCTTAAATAAAATCAGAGAACTCCAACAAAATGCGGCTATTAACTTTATAAATAAGGCAAAGGACGACCTCCTTAGAAAAAAATTGAATAGTGCATATCTTAATATACAGAATGCCCATAACCTGGTACCTAATCCCTCAAAGGATAAAGACATCGGCGATATTACACTCATTCTTGTCGAAAATGTTGTTCCTAAGCTCGACAGTTATGAGCAGAATGGGCTACTCGGCAATGCGTATATCTGGTATGATAGACTCTTCATGCTTACCAAAAGGAGAGATTTTTTAAACAAGAAAAATGCACTGGAAGATAAGATAAGACAGAGGGTTGTGAAAAAGATCGCGGTAAAGGATTTTGATCCACCCACCAATAATAAGGATGCAGGACGCCTTATAACAGACAACCTTTTAACATATCTCACCAAGAATTCCACCAGTGATGTGAAGATTCTTGCCAGGGATGTTTTAGGTGATATACTCAAGGAGATAGAATTAGGACAGGCAGGTCTTTCAGACCTTGAAAGTGCAAAAAAGGCAGGCAAACTTAAAGGAACAGACATATTTATTTTAGGCAATGTCCTACAATTCAATATAGAAAAAAACAAGGAAGAAGGCCAGAGGACTATAAATGCAGTGGTAGGCAAAAAACGTTTACCTAATGAAGAATACAGGATTTGGCGTCAGACACATCCCTATCCAACACCGCAACAGATTAGGGATGCACCACCTCAATATATTGAAGAGGATGAGACAAAACTTGTCTCATATAAGGTGGCAACCCACAGACACACAGCAACAGTAACTGTTTCATATAGAATAATAGATGTGGAAGAAGGGGAGGTGAAGATAACAGATACGCTTAAAGAGACCGAGGCAGTAGAAGGAAGGTATCAGGAGGGTGTAGAATTTGCCAATATACCTTATATACCCCTTAAGATGCCCTCTGATTCAGAATTATTTGAAAGGGTGATAAATAAAACAGTGGCAAAACTTGGTCAGGCAGTTTTAGGTCGCTTCCAGAATCTCCAGATTTCATATTCAGAGCAGGCAAAAAAACTCCTTGCAAGCAATGAAAATGAATATGCCATAGAAAAGTTTGTAGATGCCATTCATGTAGAGAAATTAAAAAGGATCTCTACACCTATTACAAAAGAATCATTAGAAGGTATAAATAGAGCTTTAAGAGAAATGTAAGAAAATGAAAAAAAGGCATCTTTGTATCTTCCTTTTGACGATTTTATTAGTATTTTCGTTTCTTTCTGATGCTTATTCCCAGGGCATCAGAAAGAAACTGGCATGTTTTCCCTTGATCCCCAAGACATTGAGGGCCATAAGCGAGACTGAGAATATTATGTCCACACTACTTAATGATATTGATAGGTCAGGTTACTTTGAGTTGGTAGAGAGGAAGAAGATAGAGAATATCATGGACCTTGAGAATATGAGACCTGAAGATAGAACAAGACGAACATTTTTATCCATAGGCAACAAATACGGCATAGATTTTATTTTATCTGGACTGGTTGATACTACAGAAAGCGGCGTCATTGTGGAACTTGAATTATTCCATGTAAAAGACAAGTCATCATGTCTTACTGATGTCTTCAATGTCTCTGAAAGAGACGCATCAGGAAAAAAAATCCAAGACATTGCCGCAGTAATAGTAAAAAAGGCAAGGCAATGTGCTGAAGCTGGAAGCAGCATTTTGTCCCAACCTTTAACGCCACCGATAAATGTAGAGACAGCAGGCACAACAGATGCCATAAGAGTCAAGTGGAGCCATCAAAGGCCTGAAAATATTCTTGGTTATAAGGTATACAAATCAGCCAAAGAAGATGGTCCTTTTAATCAGATAGCAACCACTACAAGCCCATTCTTCATGGACCGTAATCTAAAACTAAATGAGGTATTCTATTATAAGATAAAAGCCATTTCCAAAGCAGGTGTAGAATCTGAATTTTCTTATATGGTAGTGGGAAAAACCTCTGTTGCGCCTTATGCACCCATATTCTTGAACATTAAACCTGATATAAAGAGCGCGCACCTCAAGTGGGTTCCCAAACCTCATGCTGAAAAGGACGAAGGACTGAATGTAGCAGGATTCAAGATTTATAGGAAAGCAAAGAACGAGAAAGATTATATAGAAGTGGCGCGATTAAACAATGAAACAAAGGAGTATATAGATAAAGGTCTTGCAGATGGCACTGATTATACCTTTGCCATTACAGCCTTTAATGAAAAAAAATCTGAAAGTCATTTTTCTGCCCGTTTGGATGTTACTACTATTCCCACTATGAAACCATTAAAGACCACCAATGGAAAGATAAGACATGTTATTCTTGCTTGGGAGCCTATCAATGCCGATATTGTAGAAGGATACAGAATCTACAGATCTTTTGAGCAATATGGTTCTTATAAAAGGATTACCCAGATATCCAATAGAGAGACAAGGTTATATACAGATAAGGACCTGGAAGACAATAAGATTTACTGGTATAGGATCACTGCCTACAATACCACAAATATAGAAACCGATATGTCAGAGCCTTCATCGGCAAAAACAAGGGATAAGCCTCCTATGCCAAAAGGACTCACGGCAAAGGCAACAGAGCCTAAAAAAGTGTTATTGCAATGGGAACTTATAAATAGCCCTGACGATGAAATAAAAGGTTATAAAATCTATAGATCTTTCACAGAAGTTGGTGAATATAAATTAATTAATGATGTCAGGGCAGACAAAAACCAATATTTAGATGATGATTTTAATATAAAAGAAAACACTGTCTTCTACTACAGGATATCTTCCTTTAATTCTGCCAATGCTGAAAGCCCATTGACTGCACCAATATCGGTTCAGGCAATAGCTGAACCAAAGAAATAAAGACCTTATATGAATTATATGAAAAAGAAAAGAACTAAGATAGACATTTTAGTGTTTTAAATAGGAGGGTTTTGTAATGTCAAAAACAGCTATTTACGCATTTTCAATTCTTTTGACCTTTTCAGGTACTGCAATATGTCAGTCAACCCAATCTGAAATAGGAAGGTATCAGCTTTTCCAAGGGACATACAGGACCTTTAATATAAAAACCCAGCAAAGCGATACGTCTACTGGTGTTTTCTTAATAGATACCAAGACCGGGGAAGTCAAACGCTATCTAAACAAAATCGATGAAGAAGGCAAATATATAGAGACATGGGTTCCTACAGAGATGGTAACACCCCCTCCACAAAAAGTAAGACAGGTTCAAGCTGTTTCAATTTTTTTAATCGCCACCAAACAGTCTCACATAAGGTCAGAGGCAAATATTAAAAGTAAGTCTTTAAGGGTTATAAGCCCTGGGACAAAGATAGAAAAGCTCGATGAATCCGGCAATATGTTCAAGGTCAGACTCCCATCAGGGCTTATTGGCTGGATAGATAAGAGTCTGACCCAACCGGTTCCTGAATGATTATCTGTAGATACCCTTTACCTTGAACACGAAATCATAGTTTAATATATCCTCCCACCTGTAGCCCTTTGATGTAGACCTTGTATCATCACTACCTCCGTAGTGTTTACCAGGGGTATAAAACCAGTTCATAATAGCTTCTCCTGAACGCCTTAAGACTATCCAGTATTTGCCCTTTTTTAATCTTACGAAACCTGTATCAGTGGGAAATGTAAAGTCTACCCAATAATAACCTGGCCTTTTTCTTATGATCTCAAGAGGTATAAATTTTGAACGTGTTCCTGATAAAATATTAGGCTTACCATTGTCATCGGAGACAAGGTCTATATAAATACTACCGTCACCGCCAAATTTTCTCATGGCAAGAGATATACTCTGTAGATCAAAGTCTCTTGACACATTAAATGCCTGTGCATATACATAAGTAGATGTAACATATTCTGCTGTCTCCTTATCCATTATCTTTTCTGCCCTATCACCTATTATCTGGTAAAGATTAACAAGATTTGGGAATTCCATATTACCAAATTCGGTTATCTTACCAGGTGGTGGGGGTGGAGGTGTTGGTGGGGCAGGAGGAGGTAGTGGGGGTGTAGGTGGCTTAGGAGGGACAGGGGGGACAATAGCCTTAATGCTTATATTGTTACTTACAATATAGGACCTGGGTGAATCATAACTTGACTTCAGAACAAGATTTACGTTGTCCTCTATAAATTTTGCATCTATTAATTCGCTATATTCAGGCACATAAGGTGATGCCCTCCATGAATCATTTACATCCTTTGAGTCTAATCCATGAGTTTGTTTTATATGCCTTGTAGAGGTAAACTGTTTTGATTGCTGGGGATCATAAGATAGCCAGCCAAGGTCAGGAAAATATATCTCTATCCACACATGGCCGCCCTGCCCCATGCCCTGGACAGAGTAATTGCCACCGCCCAAAGGCACCTTCCACTGATCCTTCAGGGTTATACCCCCCACTATCCTTGCAGGTATCCCTGATGCCCTAAGAAGTGCCATGGATAGGTGGGCAAGGTTCTGACAGTTTCCAGACTTTACGTTTAAAGTATGGATGGCATCATATTGTGGTGGATTGTAGCTGTATTTTATATTATCAGCAATAAAATTCATAATAGATGTTACAGCCTGATATTGGGTATTTGCACCGGTTACAAGACGTTTGGCAAGTGAGACGATCTCAGGAGAATCACTCTGAACCATCTTTGTCGGCTTTAAAAAAATTGTTGTCTCTGGAGGCAATGAAGATAGAGGAAAGACTGCCCTACTCTCCATGGCAGATAGTTCTGACCTTATACTTGTTTCATAGGTCATGATAATCCTTGAATCCTGACTTAGGTTGTTCCATGTAACCCTCTTATAGTGGTTGCCGAATGAATCTCTTTCATCTTCCACCTTTGCAGGCTGAGGCTCAAAACGGATATTTAACTGGCTAAGCCCCTGATTTACAGTTCTGTTGGAAAAAGATACAGGCAGGGCAAATCTGTAACTTAGACTGTTCAGTTGTCTGCTTATTGTAAAATTCATCTGTTGGGTTACATTGATCCTTCCGTCAAGTTTACCCTCAAGAAGCAGGGTTTTTGCCTCTACATCCAGGGTAGACCAAAATAGTAACCATGATAAAAAGATTATGGAAAAAAATAGATATCTTTTCATTTTAATATCCTGCTTTATTTTTGAACCAACATGTCTTTTCAACGTGCATTGTATATATTATTGATCTCTGCATCTGAAAGTGCCTTATTATATATCCTCACCTCATCAATCATACCAGAGAAATCCTCTGGGGCTCCATGGGGTGAGGCACCAATATATAAACCACCATTATCCGTTGTAAGTCCCCTTGCAAAAGGTTTGTTAACAACAAGCGAACCATTGTGGTAGAATCTTACAACATTTCCATCATAGGTAACGGCAATATGGCTCCATACATTATTCGGTATAACATAGCCTGAATAAACAGCGCCTGATGAAATAACAGCGGTAATACCATTTACAGGTGAGTCAAGCCATGTAAAAAGCGCATAAGGTTCACAACATTTAGACACTACAGCATCACCATTATCTATATTATTGCCATCTGGTTTGACCCATACTGCAATAGTAAATTCTCCTGTTTTTATATTCAAGGAATCGCTGTTTCGAACTATTATACCAGCCGGGGCATCCTGTCTTCCTTCAAAGAAATAAGCTGCACCCCCTGTCATACCATCAGATACGAACCTGACTTTGGAATACATAACAGAGCCGTGATTACCGTAGCCTGAACTGTCAAATCCAAGGTTATTTGGGTCATTGAATCTCCAATGACCTACAAGTTCGCCCTTCTTTTCCAGAAACTCTCTTATCCTTTGAGTTTTTATTATATCTGCCTTGGTTGAACCTATTACATTTGCCAAATAGGTATTAATGATATTTATCTCTACCCTTATAGTATCATGAAAAACCCTTATAGAACCTGTTACGATAGCACCAACCCTTGCTATCTGTCCAAGTTTTTTTACTACAGCTGGGTCATAGGGGTCTCCAATAGTAATCCTATTCTGTGAAAGAATGGTTTTTAACTGTGCCCTTTCAAGCATCTCAAAACCCTTTGCCTGCCTCCTTAAGAAGAGAGAGAGTTCATCGGATATATATTTACCCAGTTCCATAGGCTTACCATACTGGTCATTGAAATCTACTATAGCCACCCTCTTTCTGCCTATCTTATCCATATTGCTGGCTATATAAGAAGCCAGGTCATTCATCTCCTTTTCATAGCCATATGAATTGGTGCACATAATAAATACCAGGGCAAAACAGACCAAAACCCCATAAAATTTTTTCATTTTCAAAAACCTCCGTTAAACAAAAAAGAGGGTATTGAGGACTACTCAATCCCTCCTTTATGTCTTCTACTTGAGGACAAACGCTACCTTTGCCGCTGCAAAAAATCCTGCCTTTTGATTAGCAGTATAGACCTTTGCAGCATCCTCTGCGGATACCTGTAAGTCTGACGGGCTAACTGTCCCAGAAGCTTTTATTATCATGGGATTATTAACCCCCCGCTGGTTAAGTGCTGCCCTTGCCTTATCTATACTATTTGTATATTCACCACAACCCTGTTCAACAAGGACCTTCTGGCTTATCTTTGCAGGATCATAAAGCACCTCTCCTTTTACAGTAAATATTCTATTTATCAGGGCAGGTCGAAAATTATGTTCACTTGCGTCGATTATAAGTCCATCGTATTTATCGTCGATTGGAACTGGTCTCCCTCTATATGATGGTTTATCTGTTCTTAAATCCTTCTTAAGGTTTGGATCGCTGAACATCTTCTCATATAATGTAGACGCAAAACTCTTTGGCCCATGCATGCCGAGTTTCAATATGGCGATTGCCATATCCTTTTCTTTATTGTATTCCTGAACAACTACCTGCGCACCCTTAACAAGACCTGCAACTGCACTTCTCACAACGTCATACTGGGTCATTCCATCCTTTACAAGGGTGTCGCCAACAATAGCAAAACCGTTTAGATATTCAGCAAGCTGCCTCTGAGCCATAACTACAGCCCCTCTTTTTGCCATTATCTCCCTCTGACTGGGGTGTGTTATATGGGCAGGCGCTACTGCCTCTCCAACCACAAGGATTGCATCCTGCATGAATGCCTGCTCATAGTTTGCCCCTGCAGCGCTCCCTGTTACAGTAAGATTATTTTTATTGAGCCACTCATTTGCTGTAACAAAGGCACTATCTACACCGGTATCTACTGGGGGCTGCTGGGCAAAAGCAAGACCCGTAAAGCAAAACATGAAAATCAAAAAAGCCCAAAAAACCTTTTTCATTGTATCCTCCTTCTATAAATTAATATATATTCATCCGCTGTTTTAGCATCCTTAAGGCAAGTAGGGCATCTGCACCTGTAACAGGGTCATCGGGTCTAAACTCACCAGACAACTCACCAACCATAATACCCCTTGATGTCATATTCATAACAGCATTATATATTGGCGATGTGGGTCTTATGTCCGGGAATGGAGATTTACTCTGTCCAAAATATGCAGTGGCAATCTTGTCATCCCCTGTGAGTTTTATAAGGACATCCTCAAGTATAAAAGCCATCTCTCCTCTTTTCACAACCTCTGTAGGATTAAAAAGATATGCCTTTGTTGTCTCATCATATTTGGGCTCAAGCCCTCTCACCCTCCATTTCATAATGGTCTGTATTTCATCTCTAAAGGGGTTATTCATCATGTCGGCAGGGGTAAATTCAGGTTTCATCCTGTCAAGCTGTGATTGGACTGGAATCCTACCGGCAAATAGTTTATCTATCTTTAATTCATCCACCAGGAGCGCTGCAAGGTCTGCCCTTGTTACAGAATCCTTTATCGCAATCTTTTTACCTACATCCCCTACTGTTATGCCTGCCATGGCCTGGACAATCTTATCCATCTTTTTCCATGCCTTGTCTGCCTTTTCATTCCACTTGCCTTCTCTTTTTGCATTAAGGACGCTGGCGAATTTATCTCTTGCCTTCTGAAACTCCATAGCCTCTACATAGGCAAGCCCCATATAATAATCAAGGGCTTCTATTCCCTGATAATAATATAGTTTTCTTTCGTCTACCTTTAATTCTTTTGCCATCCTATAGGCACTCTCCGCCTTATCAAGCCAGTCTCTTCCATCCATGATGGTATCAACCCTTATTACGGAAAGAAAATGATCAAATTTATCCTCATCACTTACTGCCCTTGCACCCCTGTTCTCCACATAATCTATTGCCCTTTTCCTGTCTACTGCACTATATCCAGGGTCTTTTTGCTGGACAACCCTATAGGCAGAGACGATGGCAAGACCGCCATTGGCAGGGTAGAAGTTTTCATCACAATATAATGCCCTTTCAAATTTTTCTTTTGCCACATCAAGCCTTCCCTGTTCAATAGCCTCCATACCCCTTACATAGTGATGTTGAGGATTATCCTCAGGCAATGTGCATTTAACAACCTGGGGCTTATCACAGCCTGATAAAAAAGGAATGAATAGAAAGCCTGCCAGAAAAACAATTAAAAACTTTTTACTCGTCATAAGACCTCCTGTATTCTTATTTTTCAAGATCTATTTGTTTCCCACCTGCTCTTTTAGCAATCTCTGTTTTTTCAACTGTTCACCCACCCTGCTTAGTGCCTTTGTAATATTGTCATCAGGTTTGCCGAGTTCCCTGTCTGCCTTTTTATACAAGTCATATGCCTTTTCTAAATCCCCTGTTATCTCAGAACATATGCCAAGGTCATAAAGAATAGATGGTGCATTAGGTGATAGTATCCTTGCCTCACCCCATAGCTCACACGCCCTATCCATCCTGTTGTTTCTTGCATATTCCAGAGCCCTGTCAAACTTGCTTTCAGCATCTCTGGATACAATACCATCCTTTGAGTCCATGAGCACGATCTCAAAATTGACATAATAGGGCGCTATATCTCGCCTGAAATCTGCCTTTGCCATATCCTTTGCCTTCCCTATGAGTTCCATGGAGCTCGGAACAGGCTTACTGTCATCAGAACATCCTTTGGCACCTGTTGTCTTCAATATAGTCCTTGAGTATGTAACCCTTCCTGTCTCCACCTCAATAAGTTTTGGAGTAAACTCAAAAGTAGCAATCCTCTCTATGCAGTTAACATAATATTTGTTCCACCTTATACATGAACCTTCCACCAGGTTTCCTTTTCTGTCCCTCTTAACCTCCCTCTGGGCGCAGGTCTGTCTCTCCTCTCTATAGGGTTTGTCCACAGTGGTTGCCTTGTTTATAATACCAGTATAGATCCCTCTGGCACCCACCATCTTACCTAATTGTGCTGCCCTGCTTTCATCCACGAGACCGCTCTGAGAAAATTTTAACTCATCCATCACCTTATTTATCTTTGTCCGTTCAACCAGGGTAAAATACTGTTTATCTCCTATATTTATGCTTCCCAGTGTGCCCTCTATCTCATTGGCAAATTCTCTACCACCCACACCATCAAAGGGTAAAACAGCAACCTCCTTTAAGATTGCTGCCTCATGATATCTTGCAGGCACCAAGGCAGTAGTCTTGATTGAAGTTGCACAGGCATTTAAAAGTAAAAACACCATCATTATGAATATCAAAAGCAAACCTTTTTTCATAACTTCTTCCCCTCTCCTTTTATTTTTCATATTTTACAATAATCGAATAAGCAGAAAAATTCTTTACCTTGAAGTTCCCTCTCTGACTTATACTGTTGGCAAGATAAACAGGGTTCTCAGGGTAGCTTACAACAAACTCGCCCATACCCTTTTCATCCACATTGGTCACCCATGCTGTATTCTGGAGTATACCTTTTACCTCAAAGTTTGTATTCAGGTCATTTACACCTTCAAATTTTACATTTATCTTTTTTGCAACACCCTTGATATACTGACTTATCTTTTCCATTATTGCAGGACCTGCCTTATCTGCCAGGTCTTTGTGGCCCCTTGCAGTGGCATCTTCAATGTTCTTTGCAAGACCCTTACCCTCTATGGCATCAGCAGTGAGTATCCTCATCTGTCCTGAGCTATCTCTTGTCACAATCCTGTATGTAAGCCTTACAGTCACATGATTAAAGGGCATAGAAAGACCATACCCAATATCCTGTCCTTTTCTTGTAGATATAGCATATTCTATCTTGCCTAAGAGAAGAACATTGGATAGAAATTTATACATGAGACTCCTCATGCTCAAAAAATTACCGGTTCTTATGGCCTTTTCCAGTTCAGCGGCATCAGTGGCTTTTGTAGGTGCCACATCAACAACTGTAAAACCCTGTTCTGTCAGTCTTTTTATAATGTTCTCTGAAAAGAAATTTGTATCATCGTATTCATCCCTGGTCTGAAGACCATATCTCTCCTGACTTCCATAAGGGGTGCGCCTCACATGTTCTGTCTCACTTACCACCTTCGGCTTTTTTGCCGGGACAAAAACCGCCACAGAATTATTTAATGCAAGAGAGGACAATGCATCCCTTGCCCTTGTTGGTTCTACGCATGCATTTATCCTTACGTTTATTACACCATCTTTTATGTTTTCACCCAGAATCTTATAGCTTGCTATATCACCCTTTATCTCTCTACTCACTGCGTCGTCAACAAGCGCCATATTTTGCATGACACTCTGTGCCTTCACCTCAACTCCCACTGTCTGCTCTATGGCAGACCATTTTGCCCTTGCCACAGCCTCTATCTTTGCAGAAGGGACATCATTATTTATAATAACCGCCTCTCCTTCTGAATCAATACATCTTGTCTGGCAAAAGGCATGGGCTCCATAGAGGATACAGAATAAGGCAACTAAAGGTATAATGACTATTTTATGCACATTTCTCATAATTCTATCATAACCCATTAGAATTTAACCCCCACCTCAGCAAAAGGACCGCCTATGCCTATATCTACCTTAAGGTCACTATGATCAACCTTTATCTTTTCATATCTATATCCAGCACCTACAAATGCAGGTCCAAAAACCTTATATTTGAGTCTCCCTATGATATCTATATAATGATTTGAACTATATGCAATACTTCTTGTCTCTGCCTCAACGGAAAGATCTCCTATAACCTTTAACTGTCCGGCGGCATATAGCATAGGCAGGGGGAGCATAAAGCTCTTTGATTCTGATATGGCACCCTGAGTAACGCTCCCTTTCATATCCATTAATCTGACATTTAGACCTACATCAACATTTAGTTTGCCCAATGTAGCAGTCTTTAAAAATGGAATTCCATAATATAGACCGATATCATAATGATCAAGTTTTAGCTCAGAACTATAAGGGACATTTGCAACATAGGTTCTATCTCCAAATCTAAATGCTGTAGATCTCACTCCATTACCTGTATATTTCATTGGGGTTGCCATAAGATAGATATTGGGTAAAAATAAAGGCATATCTATCTTTGCTCTACCTGACATCTCTGTCTTTGTTGAGCTATATTTAAGGTCACTTTTTAAACTCAGAGAATCACCTTTATAACCCATATCCCCCTGTGGGCCCTGATTCCACACACCTAATGCAGCTTCTATGCCTATGGCAAATACAGGAAGGGCAGAACAAACTAACAATAAAGCAACAAAAATTATGAGAACGCCTTTTAACTTCATATCTTGTCCTCCTTAGGTTAAATTATCCTTATATCTATATATTTTGTAAATGACCTATATCACATGATTAAATATTTATTATGATTTTAATCCATCAAAAAACCATTGTAACTTTCATTCTATTTATTGTCAAGGATAATAGGCTTTATTTGTTGACTTAAGGTCATAATGGTAATATAAAAATCATATATGTTAAACAATATAAATAGGAGGAATTGATGAAAAAAATTATTTTATCTTTTGTATACATCTTATTTATCTTTACTTGTTTTGCCGTCTATGCCGACGATAAACCCACAATAGGGGTTCTTAGATTCACCAACAAGACAGGTGCAGCATGGTGGAGAGGAAATACAGGTCAGGAGCTCCAGGATATGCTCATATCTGAACTGGTAAGCACAAAGGCTTTTCAAATTCTTGAGAGGCAAGAGATCGATAAGGTTATAAGTGAGCAGAAGATAAGCGAATCAGGTCTTGTGGATGATGCCACAAGAATAAAGATTGGCAATCTAAAAGCAGCAAAATATCTTGTGGCAGGAACTGTATCTTCCTATGAAGAACGAACAAGCGGAACTGGTGGAGGGTTTGGAATTATGGGCTTCACCATAGGCGGAAAAAAGGAATCGGCATATATAGCCGTTGACTTAAAGGTTATAAGCACCGAAACAGCTGCCATAGTTGACGCAAGGACAATTGAGGCATCATCAGAGTCATCAGGACTAAGCCTCAGGGGTGCCTTTGGCTTCTTCTCAGGAGACCTGTCAAATTATGAAAAGACACCCACAGGAAAGGCAATAAGGGCGTGTGTAATAGAGATTGCCGAATACCTACAGTGCTCTTTAATTAAAGGTAAAAACGACAAATGTATGCAGGAATACATAGAAAAGGAATCCAAGAGAAAGGAGAGGACTAAACAATCTATTAAACTTCAGTGATATGTAAAAAATTCATGATTTGTAGATGAAAATAAACAAAAACGGAATCGAACTTGCCATAAAAGGGGGCGTCCTCGTTGCCTCCTTTGTTTTTGCCCTTATAAAGCCCCATATTCTGGAGAAATTGTTCACATTTCCCATCCTCCTACCCATAAGGACATATCATATCTTATGGTCTCTTACAGTTCTTATACTCATAAAAAGATTCATCCCTTCTTTAAATAAAAAGATAAATCTCGGCAAAATCTACAGTATAAATTATAAAGACACAGGTCCTGATAACCCCCATAAAAGAGAAAGGCTAAAAAAATACAAGAAAAAAATAGACAGTGGGGCTATGAGGTCTGCCATCTACTGGATATTTTTAGTGCTTACCATGTGGCTTTGGAGAAAGGCAGACATGCTCAGCGACATGTGGATCTTTATCATAGTAATCTTTTTTATATTCATGGATGAGTTCTGTGCCACAGTTTGGTGTCCCTTTCAGGCAATAATAGGGAATAAATGTTGTAACACATGCAGGATAAATAACTGGGGTTATCTCATGGCGTTTTCACCCATGATTTTGATTCCATCCTTCTGGACATACTCTATTCTATTTCTATCCATATTGGCCATTATTCAGTGGGAATACCTCTATCATAAACACCCTGAAAGATTCTTTGAGCTTTATAATGCAAGCCTTATGTGCAAGAACTGCACAAAGAGATGTAAAAGAAGGCGTTAGGGGGCATGATACTCCTCTATTGTAAACCCAGAATTGGTCTCATATTTTATATATGAGTGATATCTATAGAGGTCTCCAGTGTTTAAGTAAAGCCTTTTATTGCCGTCTATATTAAAATCAACCCTGTCGGGCATATGGGTATGGGCAAAGATAACCACATCGTAATCATCTCTTAATCTTTTCTCTGCAAAGGTTCTAAACCTCTGTTTTACCTCTTCTCTATATGGCTTTTTTCTATCGGAGAGAAAAAGACTTGAAAGCATGGCTATCTTCCAGGTCAATGAGGGGCCTATGGTCTCCATTATGGAATATATAAATCGTGACTTCAGAAACCTTAAAGGGTTATTTCTAATAAACTCATTGCCATGAGCTAAAAAAATCTTTTTCCCTTCTATATCAATGTGCAACTCTCTATAACATTCTATACCTGCATAACTTTTAAGGGAATTTCCGATCTCGAATTCATGGTTGCCTTCCAAAAAAAAGACCTTTTTGCCTTTATCAACTAAATCTTTAAGGGAATCAACGACATCTTTATACCAAGGGTATATATAGTCCCTGTAACCATAAAAGAATTCAAATAGATCACCCATGACAAAGACGTCGTCGGCATCATAACATATCTCTTTTAAAAAACTTTTTAACACATCTTTTTTATCTGTATCCGCTCTATCAAGATGCACATCAGAAAAAAATATAGCCTTCATCAATATTATCTATTCTTATACATCCTGTCATAATACTCCATATATTCACCACTTTTTATCCTCTCCCACCATGTCCTGTTTTTCATATACCAATCAACAGTATCTTCCATACCCTTTTTAAAATCCTTTTTTATCTTAAAGCCCAATTCATTCTTCAGCTTTGTAGAGTCTATGGCATATCTACGATCATGACCAGGTCTATCTTTAACAAATTTGATGAGGCTGTAGGGCTTTCCAAGGATATCAAGTATGAGCTTTACTATCTCTATGTTTGTCCTCTCGTTTTCACCGCCGATATTATAAACATTACCGTGCTTACCTTTATGGAAAACCAGGTCTATTGCCTCGCAATGATCTTCCACATGGATCCAATCCCTTATATTCATGCCATCACCATAGACAGGTAGTTCTAAATCTGCCATGGCATTGGTAATTATAAGAGGTATAAGCTTTTCAGGAAATTGGTATGGACCATAGTTGTTGGAGCATCTTGTTATCTTCACAGGCATATTAAATGTGTGATAATATGCCATAACCAGCATATCTGCAGACGCCTTAGAAGCTGAATACGGGCTGTTTGGAGAAAGAGGCGTATCTTCTCTGAATTTTCCCTCAGGCCCCAATGAGCCGTAAACCTCATCAGTAGAAATCTGGACAAAGTTTTTAATGCCTTTTTTCTTTACTACCTCAAGTATATTGAATGTCCCATTTATATTGGTCCTTATGAAGGCATCGGGCTCCATAATGCTTCTGTCTACATGGGATTCAGCGGCAAAATTTATAACACCATATATGTCCTCCTCAAACACCCTTTCTAAGTCTGCCCTATCTGCAATATCTGCTTTTATAAATCTATACCTTTTGTCGCCTTCTATGTCCTTTAAATTCTCCAGATTTCCTGCATATGTTAACTTATCCATATTGATAATTTTATACGGATATTTATTGAGCATATACTTTATAAAATTGCTACCTATAAAACCGCAACCACCTGTTACAAGAATAGTCTTACTATCCATCCTTTCTCTCCCAGCTATAAGGTATGTCATTCTTATGGGGATCTAACCTATATTCATCTGGTTGCTCCCTATTGTAGGGTTCAGTAGGGATGTTTATAACAATTGCCTCCTCCTCACTGATACATTTCCAGCCATGGTAGACCATTTTTGGCACCTTTACGATCATAGGTCTATAATCTCCAATAAAAAATTCGTTTATCTCCCCCCTGGTTGGAGAGCCTTCTCTGTCATCATATAAGACGAGCTTTAACATACCCTTCACGCATACAATAAAATCATCTTGTAGTTTATGATAGTGCCATGCCTTTACCACATGAGGATAGGTAGTGGTCATATATACCTGACCGAATTTTGTGAAATCCTCATCGTCACACCTTAAAATCTCCATCAACCTACCCCTCTCATCAGGTATAAGTCTTAATTGTTTTACAGATACATCCTTAATCATGTCTTTCTCCTCTCTTAAACCTCCTGGCTTTCACAAAAACTAACAGAAGCCCTGATAAATTGCATGCCCATAAAAGAAAAAATGTTATAAAATGTGTTCACAAAATCATCCTAAGATTTGAAAATCCTACTAAAATTCTTAAAAATGTATAAAATCAAAACAAAAAGACCTTGATAATATTAACAGACTATTTGAATGGCGTCAATGTATAAACAAAAAGGGGCCTTTAAACAAGGCCCCAAAATCTCTAATCTACAATACTTAGTGTGGTCTATGTTTAACCTATACTATATTTTGCAAAGGTCTAATTAAATCAGTAATTGTATGAAAGGCCAAAATAAAACTGTCTCTCTGGTGAAGGGTAAAAATTTGCCTGTCTGGGCCAACCACCTGCCACACCGTATTCACTGTATTTTTTGCCAGTCAGATTTTTTACGCCCAATAAACCATCTAATTTACCTAATCTATATTTAAAATCTAAATCTATCAACATAAACCCTGGAAGTTGGGGAAGCTCATTTTTTTGATCAGATATTAGATATCTTCTACCTACATATGTGGCAGTAATATTTGATGTTAAGTTATTCCATATATACGTTGTTTTAAAAGAAAATTTGTCTTTCGGAACAAAAGGTATCTTGTTTTTATCATAATCCCCACCGTCAAATCTGGCATCTATATATGAATAGAGAATCGTAAGATTCAGGTTTTTTAAAGGATTCAAATATATACCTGCTTCTAAACCTTCTCTCTTTGTCTTATCATAATTGCCGTTGGTAAAGGTATAGGGGTCATAGTATAACTCGTTGTCTGTTTTTGACTGAAACAACGTAAGGCTGCCACCTATCCAGTTTGTAAAATTATATCGTGCCCCTAAATCTATCTCTTTTACCACCTGAGTCTTTAATTCCCGGTTAACAGGCGGAAAGGCCCATACATTAAATAATTCATCTGTGGCAGCCATTCTAAATCCTTTTGCATATGTGATAAATATATTTCCCTTTTTTTCCCCTTTTCTTTCTATAATGTAGTTTGCAGATAATCTGAATGCATCTTTTTTGTCATTCACTGTTGAGTCTATAGATGGAAGAAAACCAAAATTATCCACATAATCTATATCCCAGAAAGATTTCTGGACCCTGTAACCAGCACTCATTAAAAGGTTTTTTAAAAGATAGAATTCATTATTCACATAGAATGCATAATCTGTCCTCTTAATCTTTGTTACAGAATCAGTAAACCAAACAGGGTCAAAGTCTGTTGCCCTGGTTGGATAAACATAATAATCAAAACCAGCAACCAAAGTATTTTTAAAATCCCAAACGGGTTTTGTGATGGTAATCTTTGGCATAAACCCGTATGTCTTCATAGACCTCATGGTATACCATGATGGATAGGCAGCACTGTTGTGCCTTATCCTGTATGAACCGTTTAAGGAAAAGACTATATCATCATTCGGCTTTATATCCGCCCCAAGATTTACAAAATTATCCTCAGTATCGGCAGAATCATTGGGTTTTTTCGAATCTTTTCTATCATATATTCCTGTTTTTAATTCTGTAAGAGAAAGTGCTCCAGGGAGTCCGTATGAATCCTTATGAAAACCAGTTTGCAGATATAAAGAGACCTTTTTTGTGGCATCAAAGGTCAAATTTCCAAACAAGTCCTTTGTGCGGAGATGGTTGTTGTGACGGTATCCATCCGTGTTGAAATAAGAGGCCAGGGCATAATAGCTGAAACTTTTTTCTTTTCCTGATACACTCATCTTTGGCAAAAAAAGGCCATAGCTTCCTGACAAAATAGAACCCTGTGCCTTGGGCCTTCCTTCTCCTTTTTTCAAGATTATATTAACTACCCCACCTGTTGCATTATCACCGAATAAAACAGTAACAGGCCCACGGTATATCTCTATTCTCTCTATGGCATCGATGGGGATTTGAGACAAATCAGCACCTGCCAGGTCAATATTGTTTACCCTTCTACCGTCTATTAGAAAAAGGGTATTAGATGGTCCTGTTTCGCCAAATCCCCTAATATCTATCTGCGCTGTCTTGGGATTATTTAAAAGATTTGCAGTAAATACCCCTGGCTCTTTCTTCAAAACATCCACAATATTTGTTGCCCCTGATTCTTCTATATCTTCTCTTGCAATAACTGTAATATTGGCAGATGCCTCTAAAATAGGAGTAGCCACCCTCGATGCAGTAACCACTATCTCTTCAAGTTTATAAGGTCCCTGCTGAGCATATAATGAGGGGCTTATAACTAATAAAAAAGATAAAAAAATAAGACCTGACCAAAAGCCTTTATGGAAAAAAAGGTTTATATCCCTTCTATTAATGTTAAAATCAGGGTCTTTGTAATTGTCCTTACTGTTTAAATACTGTTCAAAATAATTAAATATATCAGTTAAAATAAATTTCATATACTGCTCCTTTCATTTTGGGCTGAATGATTTTATAGATATTTAAGTATTGAAAAATATTAAGATTTATTGAAGTTCATGATGCACCTCCCTATACCTCGTAAGGATATGCGTGCAGTTTATCCGACCCAATGTTTCCTGGCTTAGGGCATAATCAGGATGCCTTCCCGTTCCATATATATGGAACAGTGGCTGGCTTTTAACCAATCCCGACCACAACACCCATTACAGTTGCGGGACAGCGGAAGATTTTCACTTCCTTCCATTGAAGGTCGGCTGCTCGTTTTTTTATTAATATAAAAAATACACTCTATTTTTTCAATAAATTTCTCAAAAAATTGTATACAAAATTTAAAATATATTTATCAATTTAGACAGGAATTTGTTTCAAATTAAAGATTTTCAAAATTACCCATTCTATTGACTTTAATGTCTTTATTTAATAGATTATAAACTTCGGAAGTGCCAAGGCGCCTGGTGGGTCTCCTGGTCTTCAAAACCAGTGCACCGCTGACGAGGTGGTGGGTGGGTTCGATTCCCATGCACTTCCGCCATAATCTACACAAAGCACTTAGAAAATGAACATATTGAATAGAATTGGCCAATTCTTTTAACACAACCTACAGCATTTTTCAGGTGGTTCAACGCTCATATTGCATCTTTAATCTTTGTTAATGTTTCATAATACACTTCATCAGGTGTTATATAGCCCAGCCCCTGGTTAGGCTGCCTTGTGTTATATCTTTCAAAGAACTTTTTAAACCCCTTTCTTGCATGACTGATTGATTCATATGTCTTTAGATATATACACCTCCTGCCCTGGTCTGTTCTGATTAGATCATGTGTCCCGAATTTATTTATTGCTTCTTCAAGGGCTTATATGCAGAATGAGGCATCCAGGGTATTTGAAAAGACAATGCCTTTCTGTTACCACGAGATACAAAAAGACTTTTGACATGGGGATATATGTAATATCAGGGCACCACACTGCATTTGATCCTGTTATATCAAGTCCACTAATAAGATAGGGATATACCTTATGTCAGTGATGGGGCTTAGAGACAAGGAAGAGTGCGAACTTGGATCCTTTTTTGATAACATCAGGTCATCTAAAATCTACACAAATTAATTAAAACATGATATATCTACTCTAATAATCATGGGTAAGGCAAAAAGAATCTTTTACTTAATTATAATTTTTAAAAATTAAATATTTAGTAAAAAAATCATTTAGATACAAATAAAACATGTATGAGCTTTTAATTTTAAGCAAGGGCTTTTATATTGACAATGGACAATATAAAGTTTCTGAAGATTGTTGAAATGAGCTTTTATATTCTGTCATATTCCTATCAGCCTAATAAATGAATAGGCTTGTTTTTTAGTAGTAGATAAATAGTTAATATAGGAAGGAGTAGATAAGAGGTCAATGAAATCAATATCTTTTAAATGTAAAATTTTGACTCCCATGTTTATTGGAGGTGCAGATGGCAGAACACCAGAAATAAGAGCGCCGTCTATTAAAGGTATGATGCGGTTCTGGTGGAGGGCGATAAATGGCAGCCTGTCAATAGATGAATTACGAAAAAAAGAAGGAGAGTTATTTGGCAGTAGCGATGAAGATGTAGGAAGGGCTAAGTTTACTTTATTTATACAAAAATGCTGGGATACAGACCCCGGCTACGAATACCATCCTCTCCCACATCATTCAGGTGGTAAAAACTGTGTTTATCTTAATGAAACACCAAGTTGCAACAGGAATGGAAAATGCTCTAAAAATTTTTTATTTCCAGCAATAAAGCCAGATAAGGAATTTACATGTATTATTAGAGCAATAAATGAAAATATTATGCCCGTGCAGACTATTTTTGAGATTAGCTTTCTTCTTGGCGGTCTCGGCAAAAGAAGCAGGCGCGGGTTTGGGTCAGTAGGTATTACTCATATTGACGTCAATCCTGCTCCCCAATACAGTTCCATAGAAGAGATTTATGGGCTTTTGAAATCAATCGAACCGGATACCTATGATTTAAATAATGGTAAAATAATAAGGGTTAAAACTGCCCACCCAAAGGCTACATATCCCTATATTAAAGAGATCGAAATAGGTAAATCAACTAATTCATGGGAAGCCCTTGTAAAGAAGATAGGTGGAGCATCGCACAAGCACGATTGTTATTACACTGGATTTGTTGAAAAAGTTGGGGAGGATTCTTATCGTTTTGCCTCGCCTGTTTATGTGTCTGTAATTAAAAATAGAGATAATGATTATTTGCCGATTATCACCACATTGAATTGTGCTTTTGAGAGCGGATTTGACATTTTATCGTCAGATAAAAAGAAAGAAGACAAAACATCAGACTTTAAAAAGGATATACTGTCATGTTAAAATATCTTTTTCTGTTCACAATAACCCCGGTTCAGTCGTTTGTCGAGCAGGCAAGAAAGACGCAGGATCTATACGCCGGGAGCTTTCTCCTTTCTCATCTTTGTAGAACAGCAGGAAACAAAATACACAGCGATTATGGTGGAAATATTATTTTCCCTGACCTTAAAAATCAATCTATACCAAACCGTTTTATAGCTATCATTGATAGACAGGAAGCTGAATTAAAAAGTATAGGAGAAAACCTTCAGCAAGCTACAGAAGATGAGTTTAAGAAGATAGCAAATACAGTTATTAATAATCTCAAACTTACTAAACCAAAAGGCTTTGATGAACAGGTGGAAAACTATTTTGCTATCAATTGGATCTTCCTGCCCTATAATGAAGCAGATTACAAGCAATGCTATTCAGATATAGAATCCCTTATGGGAGCCATAAAAACAGTTAGAGCATTCAAACAATTCCCTGATTCTGAAAGAGGGCGTAAATGCTCTATCTGCGGTGAGCGAAATGTAAAGTTCTACCGCATGACAAAAGGAGAAAAGGATGAAAATACTTTAAAAAAGAGAAAGTTCTTCTCAAATGATGTCTATATTATACCGTACCAGAGCTATAACCAAGTATCACTACGACATTTGCAGTCAGGCGAAGGGCTTTGTGCTCTTTGCTTCACTAAGAGATGTTTTGATAAGGTAAATATTCCCAATTATGAAGGGAGTTTTTCATCAACAGCAAAAATCGCCCTCTTTGAAGCCTTCAGGCAACTGAAGGAAAGACGTAGTGATTTAATAGGTATTTTAGATTCGGATAAATATGAACCTCAGGGCATTTTTATACTAAAAAACAATAAAAGCCTGGATGAAATAGTAGAAGAATCTCAAATCAAAGATAATACGCAGACACTTTATTCTGCCTTAAAAGATTTCAAGATTGGCTATTCTCCTTATTATGCAGTAATGCTTTTTGACGGAGATAGTATGGGAGAGTGGCTTACAGGAGACAGAGTCAAAAATGGTAGTCTTCTTGATTTTCATAAAGCACTCACAGAGAGGCTTGGATTTTTTGCTAACCATGTTAGGACTTCAATAAATGAGCCTAAGGGTGTGACTGTTTATGCAGGAGGAGAAGATTTTCTTGGTTTTTTCAACCTTGCTTACCTATTGGCAGAGATGAAGACACTTCGTGAAAATTATGATGAAATAGTTAATAAACCTTTAAAGGTTTTTTTCAAGGATGAAAAAGACAATATGACTTTTTCAGCAGGTATTGTTATAGCCCACATCAAGACCCCTCTTTCAGAGATATTAAACTGGGCAAGAAAAATGGAAAAAGAGGCAAAAGAGATTGACAACAATAAAGATGCCTTTGCAATCGCTGTTTTAAAACATTCTGGAGAGATAGAAAAAACAGTCTTTAAATGGCGATTTGAATCTAACTATATTACAGATATCATCTCCCTAATAGCCTCAGAAATCAATGCTGACAGTCTGTCAAATACTTTTATCAAAAAACTTAATCAGGAGATGCTCAGACTTATGGATAAAGATGGTAATTTCACTGAAGACTGGATAATTAAAACCGAGATAAAAAGAATCGTGAGCCGTTCCTGCATGAGAAAAGACGACGAAAGCAAAGAAGCCTTTGAAGAACGAAAGAAAAACATACATGATAGATTGAAACTATCAAGGCTTTTGATACATAGTAAAAGTGTGGCTAACTTTATCGCCCTTCTTAATATCAGTGATTTTATGGCACGTCAGATAAAAGGAGAGAGTGTCCTATGAGAATTAAGATAGATGCCCTTGATACATTATTTTTTAGAGACGGCAAGCCCTTCACAATGGGGACTGAAACCTGGGGGAAAGGGATATTTCCTCCATATCCTTCAGTAGTTTATGGTGCCTTGAGGACTCTCTATTTTTCCTATGATGTCGATGCGCTTAAATATACCTCGTCATTTGATGAGTCAAATCCATCCGACCCAACAAAAGCCCTCACTATCAAGGGTTTTTACATTCAACGAGGCTATGACCTTATTTTTCCATTACCAATGGATTGCGTGAAAGAAAAGGATATTAAAGAAAAAAACAAACTTTTGCTTCTTAAGCCCCAATCAATGCAGGGAACCAGTAATTGCAAAACTGCAATGGTATTTCGGACAGGGGAAGACAAAAAAATTGAAAACATTGAAGATGGATGGACTGACTCTCCAACGATAAGTGAGTATTTAGCGGACAATTGTAACAATATGTATTGCACAAGATTATCCGATTTTGTTTTATCAGAGTCAAAAATAGGTATTGGCAGAGACAACAAAACCCGCACTGCCGAAGATTCAATGCTTTACCGCATAGGGATGAAAAGGCTTAAAGATGTGTCAATTGTTGTAGATGTAGAGGGGTTAAACCTGCCTGTTAAATCGGGACTCATGAAGCTCGGCGGAGAAGGGAGGCCTGTATCCTTTACAGTAGTTGAAGAAATTGAAAAGATGGCTGTTCCGCCACCAAAGCTGATGGAAAAAAAGATAAAAATCTATCTTGCTACCCCTGGAATCTTTAATAATGGATGGCTCCCAGGAGGGATAGATGAAAACACCCTTGAAGGCTCGATAAACAACATCAGACTAAGGCTTGTAACTGCTGCCATTGGAAGACCCCTGTATATTGGAGGGTTTGATATGAAAAAGGGTCCAAAACCTATGAAGAGGGCAGTTCCAGCAGGAAGTGTCTATTATTTTGAATTGCTTGGAGATTATGATAGCAAGGAGGTTGCCAAAGCACTCCACAATAAAGCAATTAGCGATAATGAAGCATACAGAAAGCAGGGCTTTGGCATTATCTATATAGGGAGATGGTCATGAAGAAGGTAATTACCACAGTAGGGACATCTATATTTGAAAATTACCTAACCAAAAAAAATGATATTGATACGCTCTATCAGGCAATTAAAGACAAGAGGCATCAAAATTGGGACAGTCAAAAAGAGAGGATAGATTTTATAAAAAAGTCTGTTGCTCCATGGGCAAATAACAATACCGGCGCCTCTGCTGAAATTAAAAGCATTGTAAAAATAAAAGATTATTTAAAAGAAGAGATTGAAGTGCATCTCCTTGCTACAGACAGCATAACATCGAGATTGTCAGCAGAGCTCACAATAGAATGGTTTAAAGAACATGATAAACAGATAACCATAACCTTTGCCCCTGAAAATGATACAATTGAGAATTTACAGGTAGCTGATTATAAGGGTTTGATAAAGGAAGGACTGCCCAATTTCATAAACCGTATTAATTGGATTGCAGGGGCAGGAAGTGATTCTATAGGATATTGGGGCAATATTATCTTCAATATTACCGGAGGTTATAAAGCTTTAATTCCTTATATGACCATTATGGCAGCGGTTAATAGTTGTGAAATAGCTTACATCTTTGAGGAAACTGATTCATTAATTTTTATTCCTCCGCTTCCAATAACAATAGATTTTGAGGTGTTTAAATCTAATTTAGAAGCGATTAAACAACTTGACGACGGCATAGAGAATTACAACAAGGCGAAACAAACAAATTTTAAAAGTTTTTCAGAGCTTGAAGAGAAGGGTTTAGTGGAACAGGTTGATGATTTAGCATTTTTAAGCCCTGTTGGCAAGATATTTTACGAGAAGTTCAAGGAAAAATTTTTTGTATTCTATGCCCCTGATGATGTTAATAATGAGATAAAACAACAACAGGAAATCACCAGAATCCTTAAAACTAAATTTGCTAAAGGGATCTACAAAAAAAAGACGGAAACTAAAGGTGAGCATCATGTCTATGATGATGGCAATAATAATAACAGGATTTACTACTTTCAACACGAGGGAAACATTTACATTTACAAAACCTTTGAATCTGAAGAAGCTGCAAGAGAATTTATAAGCCAGCCGATTAATAAGGAAAAAATAATACACCAGTCAAAACGAAGAATAATGGAGTCAACTATAAAGAATTCTCCTTAACATGAAAATGAGATTTATGAGAAAGCATAGCAAAAAGAACTCTAATAAGCTTATGAGCAGTTGCCAAAACAGCCTTTCTGAAAGGCAGGCCGTCCTGTC